>Ga0307930_1000090_pt1 | contig 63016 bp, 57 predicted proteins | sample OrgLakmetageno46_FD_203161 | JGI IMG/M metagenome (GOLD analysis project Ga0307930, IMG submission 203161) | Saline water microbial communities from Organic Lake, Antarctica - #46 | ecosystem: Environmental > Aquatic > Non-marine Saline and Alkaline > Saline | place: Antarctica: Organic Lake...
ATCGCTGGAAAAAAGATCGCAACAAACAAGATGCAAGTTAAGAATATGCGTCGTGTAATTGACCAGGTTCTCATTTTAACAAGGACTTACTGCAAGTTGACATTGAGTCGATAACCTCTACCACGCAACGTTTCAATTGGTTTGATAATGTTGTCTTTATCAATTTTACGTCGCAGTCTGCCAACAAATACTTCAATAACGTTACTATCCAAATCAAAGTCTTGGTCGTAAATATGTTCGACCATTTCAGTTTTTGAAACGACTTTATTCGGGTTCATCATCAAATATTCAATTACCTTATATTCGTATGCAGTTAATTCCACCGCTTGTTCATTAACATAAAGTTGGTTAGCACTAGTATCGAGTGATAAGGGGCCTTTTTGTACTATCGGGCTTGCTTGACCTGCACTGCGTCGAATTAAGGCTTTCACTCTTGCGAGTAGCTCTTCATGCACAAATGGCTTAGTCAGATAATCGTCCGCGCCACATTCTAGGCCTTTTACCTTTTCTTGCCAACGGTCCCGCGCGGTCAGAATAATAATGGGGCAGGAGATGTCCATGGCGCGGGCTCGTTGAACAACTTCAAAGCCGTCAATACTGGGTAAACCAACATCGATTATGGCTAAATCGTAGTCATATTCTTGTAGTTGATATAACGCTTTTCCGCCGTCGTCAGCTAAGTCGACACTAAATCCTTGTGACTGCATATATTGGTCTAGTTGAAGCAGTAACCGGCTATCATCTTCGACTATCAAAATTCGCATGGGTAACTCCGTTTATATGACCTAACATGATATGGACAATATTTATGCACTCAATACACAGACTATTTTCTAACTTTCCCCGTTATGGCATCAACGGTGACATAAACTACGCGTCCAGAGGCCTGATGAATTTTAACTCGATAAACATTTCCACGCATTTCCACTTTTAAGACTTTGCCTGCAACCGCTTTTTGGGCTTTTTGTGCGGCTTGTGATTTGCTAATTCTTTGCTGTTCTTGCTTGTCTTTAGCCATAGCGACAGGAACCAATACTAACTGACTTGCAAAAACAAGCGTGGCGGCTATAAAAAAAGAGCGTAGCGTGATCAAAGTGGAGTACCTACTTATTTATTAATAACTCGATTTAGCAATTATATACCGCCTATTATGCGGTGTTTCACTGAACTTAAGCTGAATAGCGACACATTCATCACGCCATTATTGATCAACATTATCACGAGATTATGGCAAACATAAGCAATAGATTATAGTAGCTAGGTATAACTACATATCGATTTTTTTTCTAAGCTGTTTTTGTTGGCCACTTTTGGTTTTGCTATCCATACGTTTTCGTTTTGATGAGCGGCTCGGCCTTGTGGGCCTTCGAACCGGTTTTTCATAGGTGCTTTCTTTGATGACCGCGGTAAGTCGTTTAACTGCATCTCGTTTGTTTTGTTCTTGTGTGCGATGATTTTGTGCGCGAAGGACCAATACACCATCGGATGTAATACGGCTGTCATTACCTTCAAGTAGCTTGCTTTTGATTCTATCGGGGAGTGAGGATTGATTGATATCAAAACGTAAATAAATGGCTGTGGCAACTTTATTGACATGCTGCCCACCCGCACCTTGAGAACGAGTAGCGGTTAAACTAAACTCACTTTCGTCAATACTGACTTGGTGGGTAATAAATACAGCCATATTATTTATATTATCTCGGGTTGCTTAGTGACTCTGCATTTATACTAATTCACCGTGTTGCAAACGTGCAAACTAGCTTAGGGTAGCACTCTTTTGTAGGGTTTAACGGTGACTGATTTAAACACACCAGCGCTAACGTAAGGGTCAGTGTCAGCCCAAGCCTTTGCGTCTCCCAGTGACTCAAACTGCGCAATGATCAATGAACCGGTGTAACCGGCTGCTGCCGGGTCCTCACTATCAATTGCTGGGGTCGGGCCAGCGACTAAAATGCGGCCTTCATCAACCAGCGCACTAATCCTTTCCAAGTGAGCTGACCGTGCTTTTATTCGAAGCGCTAAGCTGTTATCAACATCTTCGGCATAAATAATATACCACATGATTTTTTCCTTCTTTTACAGCCTATACAGGTGTTTAAAGTAAAGTGGCCGCTTTCATTGTAGCCACAAAACTACCTAGCTGTGTGAGCATTTTGTCTTCATCTGTTAAATTGGCTTCAATAATATTAACCGTAGCTGAGCCTGAAATAGCACCCGCCGCACCAGATTGAATCGCATTGGCTACTTGTTCAGGGGTGCTTATACCAAAACCAAGTAAAGGAGGTGCAACTTTGAATTGTGTTAGCTTTGCAATCAGTTCAGCGGCTGGAATTTCTACCGCAGTTTCAGCACCAGTTACCCCAGATCTACCTAATAAGTAGGTGTAGCCGTCTGACTTTTCGCCAATGGCCTTTAAGGTTTCGTTGCTTGCATTTGGCGGTGCAATTAATATGTGATGAATGTTGTGTTGTTTAGCAATAGTAATAAATCGCTCAGCTTCCCTTAATGGTACATCTGCGATAAGGATTGAATCGACACCTGCCGCTGCGGCTTTTGCATAGAAGTTGTCGATACCATTAGATAACACCAAATTGCTATACAACAATAAACCAATCGGCACTGTTGGGTGGTTGCTACGGATTTCGCTCAGTATATCAAAGCAGACTTGTGTCCTTACGCCGCTGCCCAATGCACGGATACTGGCTTTCTGAATTGTGGGGCCATCCGCAATCGGATCAGAAAAAGGAATACCTAGCTCTAAGGCATCAGCACCGCTTTCAACTAATTGGTTGATGATAGCAAGAGATGTCTCTTTGTTCGGATCACCAACCATTACGAATGGAACAAAAGCGCCCTGATTTTTTACTTTTAGCTTGTCAAACATATCAGCATAGCGTGTGGTACTCATAGTTTGTCTCCTAAAATATTAACTACATGCTCTAAGTCTTTGTCACCACGACCTGATAAATTCAATACGATAATGATTTCCTCAGTTGCTTCATCCGCCATATTCAAGACATGAGCAAGGGCATGAGCTGGTTCTAAGGCGGGGATAATACCTTCTTTTTTGGCTAATAATTGAAATGCATTTAATGCTTCTTCATCAGTAATTGCGTAGTACTCTGCTCGTCCTGTTTCAGCTAAAAAGGCATGTTGTGGACCGACAGCAGGATAGTCTAAACCAGCAGATACCGAATAAGATTCCTCAATTTGACCGTCTTTGTCTTGCATAATATAAGTATATGCGCCATGCAAAACACCCTTGGTGCCCGTTACGATCGTCGCGCCATGTTCTTTTGTGTGGACGCCTTTGCCAGCCGGTTCAACACCGATAAGGCGAACTGATGGTTCATCGATAAAATCGGCAAACATGCCAATTGCGTTAGATCCACCGCCAACGCAGGCCACAACAGCATCCGGTAAGCGACCTTCTTTTTCCATAATTTGCGCCCGGGTTTCCTCGCCAATCATGCGATGGTATTCACGCACAATTGTTGGAAATGGATGCGGACCTGCTGCAGTACCGAGTAAATAATGCGCTTTATCGTAATTTGCAGACCAGTCACGCATCGCTTCATTGACAGCGTCTTTTAAGGTGCCTGAACCTGAATTCACAGGAATAACTTCTGCACCCATTAAGCGCATTCTAGAAACGTTAGGCGATTGTCGTTCTATGTCCTTTGCACCCATATAAATGCGTGCTTTTAAGCCAAGCAAAGCGCATGCTAATGCAGTTGCAACACCGTGTTGACCGGCGCCTGTTTCGGCGATAACTTCAGTCTTTCCCATTCGTTTTGTTAGCAAAGCCTGACCCAATACTTGGTTGGTTTTGTGCGCGCCGCCATGCAATAGATCTTCACGTTTTAAATAAAGTTTAACCAGTGGGTTAGATACTATATTTCGGGTCAGCGTCATCGCAGTAGGGCGGCCGGCATAATCTTTTAATAAACCCATAAATTCTTTTTGAAAGCTTGGGTCTTCTTTCGCATCTAAAAAAGCCTGCTCTAATTGGTCAAGGGCAGGGATAAGTAGTTCTGGCACATACATACCACCAAAATCACCAAATTTACTTTCTAACTTGTTCATTTTAAGGCTCGCTTCTTTTAATTGTAACCAAACAGTTTAATTAATACTCTCGTAGTGAGTTGAATAGACTGCTTAGTTTGGATTCTGATTTTTCAGCAGGTGACTCTTCAACACCTGAATTTACGTCTAATATAGCAACTTGGGTTTTTCTCGCTGCCTGAATATTACTTGGGGTCAATCCGCCAGCTAATATCAGCCTGTGTTTCTGAGGCACATCCTCTAACAATCGCCAATTAAAGGTTGCTCCGGTGCCGCCCACTTGATCGCCAATTTTACAGTCAAGCAATACTTTGTCTGCGACCTGCAGTTTTGGGGCAAGTGTATGGGCAATAAAAATAGTCAAATCTGCTTGGCTTTGCAGTACTGACTCAACAGCCCAAACCTCGCATGACTCAGGCAGTAAGGTACGCAATGTCTGCATATACTCAATGGATTCATTACCGTGCAGTTGAACCGCTGCTAAAGTTAACTTACGCGCATAATCTGCGACCACTTCTATTGGATTATCTAAAAAAACACCCACTCTCTTTTTACTCGTGGCTAAGCTAGCTATTTCCATCGCGCGTTCAATCGATACATAGCGAGGTGATTTTGTCGCAAATATTAGGCCCATATAACTGGCTGGTGTCGCCATTACTTTGCGCGCATTTTCGACTGAATTTATACCACATATTTTAACTTCACCGAATATAAGCTTTTCAACCGCATTAATTAAATTAGCTTCAGTCATTAATGCGCTTCCGACTAGGAAACCGTCAACAAGCGGGCTTAAGCGTTGTACTTCTGAATGTTTATAAATACCTGACTCGGACAAAATCACACCATCAAATCCGTCTTTTTTAATCAATGGCACTAAACGCTCTGTCGTTGCTAGGTCGGTACTCAAGTCACGTAAATTACGATTATTAATACCAATAATGTTGGCATTAAGTGCCAATGCTCTTTGTACTTCGTCTTCGTTACTCACTTCTGTTAACACATGCATGCCCAATTTGTGAGTGCGGGCGCTGAGCGTTGTAAACTCTTCGTCACTTAAAACGGACAGCATTAATAGCACAGCGTCAGCATTATGGTAGCGGGCTAGATAAATCTGATATTCATCAACAAAAAAGTCTTTGTTGATAACCGGTTGAGATACTCTAGACGTTATATAGTCAAGGTATTCAAATTTACCCTGAAAGTACTTTTCGTCAGTTAACACGGAGAAACACGATGCGTGCGGCGCATAAGCCTGTATAATTTCGTCTAAGTCGAAGTTCTCTCTAATTAAGCCTTTAGAAGGAGATGCTTTTTTGCATTCCAGAATAAAGCTTGCGTTAGGCGCAGCTATCGCCGCAAAAAAATCTTTCTTACAAGGTGTTAACGAGTCGATGAACTTGCTTAAAGGGAAATCAATTTTACGCTGAGCGATTTCTAATTTTTTGTCATCAACAATTTGTTCTAATACGTTTTTAGCCACAATATTCTCTTACGTGTTCCAGTTGATAGGATTAAACTTTGTTACTATGTGTCGCGTTAATGTTGGTGGTGCTGTTGCCTACTTGGCTCAATTGAGCCGCTTTCTCGATAGTCTGCATCGGCTTGCCAGCATCTATTGATGCCATCGCCATATCACATGCCTGTGCAAAACTATCAGCCAGATTATTTAGCTTGATCAACGCTGCCGCATTCATCGCAATAGCTGCCGTATGAGCTGGTGTGCCACAGCCATTAAAAACATCAGCAGTGAGTGCTCTATTTTGCTCTGGCTCGCCACCTTCTATGCTTTTCAACGGATAATTTGTTAAACCAAAATCTGCAGGTGACACTTGGCTTCTAGTAATAACACCATGATTTACTTCTACAATTTGGCTGTCGCCGTGCAATGCAAGTTCATCAAGACCACTACCATGCACAACATAGGCTCTGTTATGCCCTAGCGTTACCAATGTTCGTGCATAAGTATCGAGCAGGTCAGGCGTATAAACACCCAGTAAGCTATGTGTTGGCTTAGATGGATTTGCCAGTGGCCCTAAAATATTAAACAGTGTTCTTGTTTTAAGGGCTAAACGAACCGGCATCGCAAACTTCACACCTGAATGATACGAAGGAGCGGCTAAAAAGCACAAATTCGCTTCATCAAGACACTTGCGGGCTGCGGCCGGGCTCATATCTAAGGCTAAGCCAAATGCGGCAAATAAGTCCGACGATCCCGACTTACTTGAGACACTTCGGTTGCCATGTTTAGCTACTTTAACGCCACAACTAGCTGCCACGACAGCGGCTGCACTCGATACGTTAATCGTATTATGACCATCACCACCCGTACCAACAATATCGCTAAAATCATAATCGGGGCGCGGGAATGATTTTGCATTGCTGATCATTGCTGCTGCCGCTCCGGCTATTTCATCGGTAGTTTCAGTTTTTATTTTTAACGCCACTAATAACGCAGATAATTCAATTTCACTGACATCACCGCGCATAACGCGGTTAAAAACAGCCTCGGCTTCAACAAAACTTAATGACTGCTTAGCATACAGTTTTTCTAGTGCGTTGAGCATTTCTTTTGGCCCAAAGGCACTCTCGTTAGATTCTGTATTCATTGGGTTTTACCCTTGTGTTTATCTGTTTGCCCGCTAGTATTAGTGCTAACTAAAAACGGGCGCTTACTTTACTAATTCAAGCTATGGTGTCTGGTTTGCCAAAAATGCAATACTTTGCATCAGTAACACGCTGCCATCGCAAGTGAGTATAGATTCAGGATGAAACTGGAACCCCAACATTCTATCATTCGGCTGTAAAACTGCCATAACCAATCCATCTATGTTTGCAATAACCTGCAAACTTTCAGGTATTTGGGTGGCGACCAAAGAGTGATACCGAGCAATAGATAAAGGATTACCTAAACCAGCAAAAATGGATTGGGTTTCCTTCGTTTCGGTATAGCTCATTTGCGAAGCTTTACCATGCATCACCTCTGTTGCCCTCGCGACCACTCCACCGTAAGCCTCCACGATTGCTTGATGACCCAAACAAATACCAAGTACGGGGTATTTTCCGCGTACTTTTTGTAATACTTCAGGCATGCACCCGGCATCAGCAGGCGCACCGGGGCCTGGCGATAACATTAATAATGTCGGCCCTGTCTTTTTATATGCAGCTAATTTATCCAATACGGTTTGAGTGCCCACCGTATTGCGATAAATGGTCATTTCGATGCCTAAGCTTCTAATTTCATCAACCAAGTTATAGGTAAAAGAATCGATGTTATCTATCAGTACTAGGTTGATTTGTTCGCTCATGATGACTCTCCTTGTTGCTCATCATCAAAAGTCATCATGTTCCGGTTGCTTCGGTTTTTATCTGGTTTAGGAGCGTGAGCAGCAATAATAGCCGAAATCACCGCTTGCGCTTTTGCTCGTGTTTCATCGGCTTCAGCTTGCGGCACTGAATCGTTAACTACGCCAGCGCCTGCCTGAATATAAGCTGTTTTTAACCTCACGAAAGCGGAACGGATCACAATGCAGGTGTCCATATCACCATTACCATTGATATAACCCACAGCCCCACCGTAACTGCCGCGTTTCTGCTTTTCAGTATCTCTAATTAACGACGCTGCACTGACTTTAGGCGCACCTACTAAGGTGCCCATATTCATACAAGCCTGATAGGCATGCAATGCGTCTAAATCGTCGCGTAGTTCACCAACAACACGCGAGACGAGGTGCATGACATGTGAATACCGGTCGACCTTTAAAAGATCTTTAACGTGTCTGGTGCCAGCTTTACTGACTTTAGCAACGTCATTTCTGGCCAAATCAACCAACATAATGTGCTCTGATTTTTCTTTTTCATCTTGGCGTAAATTGAGCTCTAATCGACTATCTAGATCATAGTCAATTGAGCCATTGGCTCTTTTGCCTCTGGGTCTGGTGCCAGCTATTGGATATACTTCCACTACGTTGCTGTGTTTGTCATATTTTAATGCCGACTCCGGTGAAGCGCCAAACATCGTAAAATCTTGGTCATTTACATAAAACATGTAAGGCGAGGGGTTTTGCACTTTCAACTGTTGATATGCGGCTAAGGGGGATGGGCATGGCAAACTAAATGAACGAGAGGGAACAACTTGAAAAATGTCACCGTCGAGTATGTGTTCCTTTAACGCAACAACGTCAGTACAGTATTCAGCGTCAGATTTGTCTACTTTTAACTGCATATTTTTAATTATTTGTGGCGCTGATATTTGGCTAGGAAGAGACCCTAGTTCATGCTTTATTTGTTCTAAGCGCTGATGAATACTAAAATAATGCTGAGCAACGTGCGGGCCACTAAATACGGAACCAATTATTTGCGTATGTGCATTTTGATGGTCAATTAATAATAAGGTTTCAGCCAGATAAAAAACATATTCAGGACAATTGTTGTTACCGAATATCGCCTCCGGTAATTTTTCAAAAGTACCGAGTAAGTCGTATGAAAATACGCCAGCTAAAAAAAGTGCGTTGGGGTGGTCACGCAAGGTTTGAATATTCTCAGTTAAGGTACGCAATACGTCAAATACGCTGGCTTGCTTAAGCCGAGAATCTTCATCTAAATTTTGATCAACCGGTGGGAATTCAAAACGAATGTTATTCTCTGACACTTCTTGGGTCGAATGATAGGGTCTTAACTTGTCTATTAAAACTGGAAAAACTGAACGACCATTTGCCGTAAGTGCCGTTATCGTGACACTTTGGTCATTACATTCAATGCGAACAGCAGCGTCAATTAATAGCAGACTGGTTAAGTTTGCTTTGCTTTCAATTTCGGCAGATTCCAGCAATAAACTGTTTTCTTTTCCAAGTGCTTGGTAGGCCAATAACGGATCGCTAACATAGGGGCCATCAACGATGATACTTTCAACCTGACCAGATTGTTGTCCTAACTCTGCTAAACTCATTTTCATTCTCGTTCTATGGCTACTGGAAGCCGCTGGATTGGCTTCACATTATTATCTCATTTCTACTCGTTTGATTTTTATTATTTATTGTCGAGTAAAAACTAGTCAAAAAAAAAGCCCGTTAAACGGGCTTAAGTATTGCGAAACAAACACGTTCACACAGCCCTTAGTTGAGGTTGTGCCACCACCAAATATTTTTCTGCGCAATACAGCTCATGTTTGCAAGCGGGATTGCAGGGCTAATGTAACTTGATTTTATTTGAGTTGTTGTCAACGTATTCTCTTAATGTCTAATTCTTAATTTTATATTCTAACAAAGCGTATTTTTACATAAGGCATATTTATACGTTTTGCTTTCATGTATAATGCATAGAAGAAAACAAATCGGTCTTTATGTCAAGCATAGTGACTACTTTAGTTGTTAAATTTAAGAAGAGGCGCTTTGAAAATAGATTTACACTGTCATTCAACTTGCTCGGATGGCGCATTAACGCCTGTTGAATTGGTTCAACGTGCCCAGCAAATGCAAGTTGACGTGCTAGCTATTACTGACCATGACACCGTGGCAGGCATCTCTGCTGCGCGTGATTACGCTGAAAATAGCAATATTAAATTAAATATCATTGCGGGTATTGAGCTTTCTACGTCATGGCACGGATTTGATATTCATGTGCTTGGATTGCGAGTTGATAAAGATGATTGTGTCTTTTTAAAGCGTTTAGAAGGGCAACTTGCCGAACGTGATAAACGAGCTCAACGGATTTGTGAAAAATTAGCTAAATGTGGTCATGAAGGCATCTATGATGTCGCCTTAGAAATTGCAGATGGTGCGCAAATTTCACGAAACCATATCGCTAGGGCGTTGGTACAAAAATCAATTTGCACGCATCCACAGCAAGCCTTTACTAAATATTTAGGTAAGAATAAAAAGGCACATGTCACACCAAAGTGGATCAGTATTGAAGAAGCCATTGAATGGATACATGACGCCGGTGGACAAGCAGTATTAGCGCATCCTGGTCACTATGATATGACCACAAAATGGTTGCGCAGGTTGGTCGTTGAATTTGCTCAAGCAGGTGGAGATGCAATGGAAATAACGCATCCGAATATGGCTGCTGACAAGAAAAAATTATTACAAGAAATTATGTTTGACAATGCCTTGCTTGCCTCGGCAGGGTCTGACTTTCATTTTCCAAGTCGTTTTACCGAATTAGGCCGTCGTTTGGACATTCCTTTATCTTGCAAACCGGTCTGGCACAACTGGAATTTAGCGACAACTTAAGCGGGAATTCAATGAGTCAGTTTTTTTACGTTCATCCAGACAATCCTCAAGTAAGGCTAATCAAACAAGCTTGCGAAATCGTTCTAGCGGGCGGAGTGATTGTTTATCCAACAGACTCAGGTTATGCCATTGGTTGTCAGATGGAAAACAAAAAAGCGTTGGAGCAAATTTGTCGTATTCGAGACATTGGCAAGGACCATAATTTTACACTTATGTGCAGGGGTATGTCTGAATTGTCAGTATATGCAAGAGTAGATAACGCGGCATTTAGGCAAATAAAAAACAACACACCAGGGCCTTATACATTCATTTTAAAGGCGAAAAAAGAAGTACCCAAACGCCTGCAAAACCCGAAACGCAGAACCATTGGTATTCGCGTACCAAACAATCCTATTGCGCTTGCTTTGCTGGAAGAACTCGGTGAGCCGATAATGTCAACGACATTAATATTGCGTGATGCATCAATGGCTGAAACCGACCCAGAGGAAATCAGAGACAAACTTGAGAAACTCGTTGGTTTGATTATTCATGGCGGTTACTTGGGCGAAGAGCCAACCACCGTTATAGATATGTCTGAGGGTGAAACACGAGTTATTCGGTTTGGAAATGGCGACCCTTCGCCTTTTGAATGAGTCAAAACCAAACGCCTATCGAGAATAAGCCTACCTTAGATGTTGCTCAAATAAAGGAGCAGCAACCGCTAGCATTGGCTTTTGTCAATGGAGAGGCTTTTATTGAAAAACCGGAAGACCTGTATATTCCACCCGATGCACTTGAAGTGATATTAGATAGGTTTGAAGGGCCACTTGATCTATTGCTGTATCTTATCCGTCGTCAAAAGTTCGATATTGTTGAGTTACCGGTATTACAAATTACTCAGCAGTATATGAAATATGTAGATGTTATGACCGATGCAAAACTCGAACTGGCAGGCGAATATCTCTTAATGGCCGCCATGTTAGCGGAAATAAAGTCTCGCTTACTGCTGCCTAAACGTGGCGACGATGCAGAAGATGAGGATGATCCCCGCGCAGAATTAATTCGTCGTTTGAAAGAATATGAGAAAATTAAAAAAGCGGCGGAACAACTCGACGTAATTCCAAGAATGGAGCGTGACAATTTTACAGCGACAGCACAAACAAGCGACAATGTGCAAGCTATTAAACACCTTCCTCAAGTAAGACTAGAAGAAATTGCCTTTGCTTTTCATAGCGCAATGCGACGCGCTAAAGCATTCGAACATCATCAAATTAAAAAAGAAGCTTTATCCACGCGTGAACGCATGTCTTATATCTTACAACGACTCAACCATCAGACCTATACTGAACTTTCCAGCCTTATTTCATTGTCTGAGGGCAAAGCCGGCGTTGTGGTCACTTTTATCGCGATTTTGGAATTGGTAAAAAGCGGGTTAATTTTGTGTTCACAAGAGGGTGTATTTACAAATATTCACGTCAAGTTGGGTGAAATTGAATATGCACAAGTGTAAACTGGGCCAAACGTTGTTAATAGAATTGCATGATAATCGTTAAATGTACTAGGTACTGACAATTACCTCAGTGGTTTGCTTCAAAATAAGGTAAAATAGGGGATTGAGAGTGTTTCACTTACATAAATTGCACAAAGATTTTGAAGTGAATTATTTTTTGTAGGTATGATGATACGCATTGTGACGGTGGATAACGCAAATGCCAAAACTGAATGAAGCTCAACTAAAACAGTTAATAGAAGCTGGCGTTTTTGTGGCGGATGGTCCACTGAGTATTGATGTAATGAAGGTCACGTTTTTAGCTGATTTTGCGGTGTCAACGGCACAAATTAAGACAGCCTTAACCGAACTTGAATTAGATTACGCGCCCCGTGGTATTCATTTAGTCAAGGTGGCAAGTGGTTATCGCTTTCAGTCAGACCAAGGACTGGGCATTCTACTCAGTAAGCTATGGCAAGAAAATGCGCCCAAATACAGCCGCGCTATGATGGAAACACTGGCACTTATTGCCTATCGTCAGCCTATTACACGTGGTGAAATTGAAGAGATAAGAGGTGTGTCAGTGAGCAGTCACATTGTGAAATCGCTGTCAGAGAGAAATTGGGTAAAAGTGATCGGACATAAAGAAGTACCCGGCAGGCCGGCACTTCTAGCAACAACAAAAACATTTTTGGATTATTTTTCATTATCAAACCTAGCCGAACTGCCCTCAGCTGACAACTTTGTTGATAGTTTAGAGCAGGCGATGGCTGCATCTAACATCGAAGACAATACACTAGACAACGAAAAGCGACATTAAGACGTGATGACTTTCACTGCTTTTTTAGAAGCACTAAATTTAGAAGCACTAAAATTGGAATATAGAAGTCTGCACGGCCTATACGTTTTATTGAATTTCAATATGGAGTTCAACATTAAATTAAGTGAAGAAAAAACATGACGGATAGTCAAGATACAGTAAAGTTACAAAAAGCGCTGGCTAATAATGGCGTGGGTTCGAGAAGAGAGATGGAACGTTGGATCCAAGAACGGCGTGTTTCGGTTAACGGTCAAATGGCCACCTTAGGCGACCGTGTTGCGCCAACTGATCAAATTCGTGTGGATGGACATCTGATTGCGCGTAGTGTTGAAAAATCCACTTGCCGCATATTGATGTACAACAAGCCTGAAGGTGAACTTTGCTCGCGCAATGACCCAGAAGGGCGAGCCACTGTATTTGAACGTTTACCAAAAATAATAGCTGATCGTTGGATCGCTGTGGGCAGACTGGATATCAACACAAGCGGACTATTGTTGTTTACAAATGATGGCGAGTTAGCCAACCGTTTGATGCACCCCCGGCACGAAATTGAGCGCGAATATGCGGTTAGAATTTTCGGTGAAGTGACGCCCCAGATGCTAAGACTGTTGCAAAAAGGTGTTGAACTTGATGACGGTGTGGCAAAGTTCACTCATATTCATGTGCGACCAACCGACGATGAAGGCCAAAATCAGTGGTTTAATGTGACCTTATCAGAGGGTCGCAACCGCGAAGTCAGACGTTTGTGGGAATCCCAAGGCGTTCAGGTTAGTCGCTTAATGCGCGTGCGCTACGGTAACTTAGAACTGCAAAAGCGCTTACCTCAGGGCGCTTGGATTGAATTGGATCTAGTTAGAGTCAATCAGCTAAGAAAGATGGTGCAACTGCCAAACGAAACTGAATCTGGATTGAATCTGCAAGACGATAAGTTGGATCACACTAGGTTGAGCAGAATGCGTCGTTCAGTTAAAAAGCATAAGCTAAATAAAGCAGGGCAGGGAAGACGAAATGCCGCTCAAGCAAGAACCAAGAAGTAAGTTGAAGATAATGATTTTAATATCATGCGAATAGCGCTAGGCGCAGAATATGACGGCTCAAAATATTATGGGTGGCAGCGTCAGAATGATTTTATTAGCGTGCAAGAAAAGCTTGAAATAGCGTTAGAGAAAATAGCCTTAGAGAAAATTGTTGTGACTTGTGCAGGACGCACTGATGCAGGTGTTCATGCAACCTATCAGGTCGTGCATTTTGACACTGACGTACAAAGGCCAAATAAAGCGTGGACTCGTGGCGTTTGCACTCACCTGCCAAAGGATATCAGTGTAAAATGGGCAAAGGTGACAACCGCTACATTTCATGCTCGATTTTCAGCTACCTCTAGACGTTACCGTTATATTATCTATAATAATCCATTGCGTACAGCCATCTTACACGCTGGCATTACGCATGTTTATTATCCCTTGGACGCGGATAGAATGCATCAAGCAGCGCAATGCTTAGTCGGCAGCAACAACTTCTCATCATTTCGCGGGGCTAATTGCCAATCGAATTCACCCGTGCGGCGTATGGAAGAAATATCAGTGACTCGAAAAGGTGATTACATCATCGTTGAAGTGGCTGCTAATGCTTTTTTACACCATATGGTGCGTAATATTGTCGGCTCGTTGATAAGAGTAGGTACTAATGAGGAAACGGTCGCTTGGATGAAATATATTCTTGACGCTAAAGACCGCAAAGCAGCAGGAACTACGGCTAGGCCAAATGGTCTATACTTGGTTGATGTTATTTATCCGCAAGAGTTTGATATGCCAATAAGCCAATTTGGACCTATCTTTTTATAGAAGGCAGGACGGTTTTAGTACTTCTTAGACCAGTTTTACTTTCGTCAATCAACAATAGTATGATTTAATACGTAAATAAGCGCTGTCGAATCTCGTAAAAAAAAGAAAAATGAGTGTTTAGCGCACACGCAGTGCGCCGACAACCATCAAATTGCGATTGGAAAAGAATTAAAATAGGAATGTTTCATGAGTTGGATAGAGAAAATACTTCCACGTACGCAGTCTTCAACTAAAAGCAACGTCCCTGAAGGGATTTGGACAAAATGTGGTTCTTGTCATTCGGTACTGTATAAAACTGAATTGGAAAAACAACTAGAAGTATGTCCAAAATGCGCTCATCATATGCGGATAACGGCGCGAGCTCGGATAAACGCATTTTTAGATACAAACGACCGCGAAGAAATTGCAGCTGACCTTGAACCACATGATATATTGAAGTTCAGAGACAGTAAAAAGTACAAAGATCGCATCACTGCTGCACAAAAGTCGACAACTGAGAAAGACGCGTTAGTTGTGATGAAAGGCAAATTAAATGGTATGCCGATTGTTGTAGCTAGTTTTGAGTTTGCCTTTATGGGTGGTTCAATGGCTTCTGTTGTGGGCGCAAAGTTTGTTGCCGCAGTTAATTCATGTTTGCAAAACAATACGCCATTGGTGTGTTTTTCTACAAGCGGCGGTGCGCGAATGCAAGAAGCCCTTTTATCGCTAATGCAAATGGCGAAAACAAGTGCTGCGTTAGCTAAAATGAGCAAAAACGGACTGCCATATATTTCGGTATTAACCGATCCTACAATGGGCGGCGTTTCTGCAAGTTTGGCTATGCTTGGTGATGTTAACGTAGCGGAACCAAAAGCACTTATTGGTTTTGCTGGTCCTCGGGTTATAGAACAAACCGTCAGAGAGACATTGCCAGAAGGTTTTCAACGCAGCGAATTTTTGATTGAGAAAGGCGCAATTGACATGATTGTTGACCGTCGACTAATGCGGGATAAGCTGTTTTCTGTGTTGTCGAAACTACATCATCATCACCTTGCTAGCTAACGTTTAGTTAATTTATAATAGATAAACATTGGTAATGAACAAAAACACAAGTCTATCTGATTGGTTGACTTATATCGAACAAGTCCATACCAAGGAAATTGATATGGGCTTGTCGCGTACTAAGGAACTCGTAAATCGTCTCAACATCGACTTCACAGAGCAATATGTCGTCACTGTCGGAGGCACCAACGGCAAGGGCACAACTTGTGCGCTTATTGAGCAAATTTGTCTGCATGCGGGTCTCACCGTAGGCGTGTATAGCTCCCCGCATTTAATCAGTTTTTGTGAGCGAATTCGCCTGAATGGCGAGCTAATTGCGCGGACAATGCTTTGCGATATGTTTGAGCAAATAGATAACAGCCGAAAAGAAATGGCGCAAAAACCCATTCAACTAACTTATTTTGAATTTGCTACATTAGCCGCGCTTAATGCCTTTTCGCAGCAGAAAGTTGATGTTGTTATTCTGGAAGTTGGCTTAGGCGGTCGACTCGATGCTGTGAATGTAATAGACAGTGATGTAGCAGTCATTACTAGCATAGGACTTGATCATCAAGCATGGTTAGGCGATACAAAGGAAAAAATAGCATTTGAAAAAGCCGGTATTTTTCGTACTAATAAGCCGGTGGTTATCGGAGAAGAAGCACCACAGCAATCAATGCTAGATTATGCTCAACGGCTAGGTGCTCGATTAATATGTCGCGGTAAAGACTTCATTTTTGATGAGACAAGCAACCTTATTAGTATTCAAGGCGAGCAATTTTCAACCGAAAACGCCAAAATACCAAAACAGAATGTTGCAACAGCCTTAGCAGCAGTGAATGCATTAAGTCGAAGCGCGTTTTCAGGCAGTGATAACGTATTGAGTAGAAAGCTGGCAACGGCGTTGCCATTTTTAATAGCAAGCAACGTCGTGCAAGTGATTATCGATACAATTCAGGTCTTAGGCCGCCATCATGTCCTGCGCCAGCGGCAAAACGGAGAGTATTGCGCTGTGATACTCGATGTCGCGCACAATGAAGACAGTGCACGGCAATTGAGTCGTTTAATTAGAACTTATTCATTTAACACCTGTCATATTGTCGCGGGTATGTTGAAAGATAAAAATATCGAAGTTAGTTTACAGGCTTTTTCTGATATTCAAGCACATTGGTATTGTGCAACCTTACCTAGCGAACGGGGGGAAGACGCAGAACGTCTAGTTAGAGCGCTAAATTCAAGCGCACAATTGAATGAAAATTCGAAAGTAGATGCCTTTGCTAACGTAGATATGGCATACAAATATGCGTTAATTAATGCTCAATGCAATGATATTATTTTGGTTATGGGGTCTTTTTTAACCGTTGCGGCTGTTCTCAAATACCATGCTAGTGCATAATCAAAGCTAAGTGGACATCACTAATTAATTTGTTGAGGAATCATCAGTGTCAAATGCGTTACAAAATAGGCTAGTGGGAACGGTTATCCTAGTTGCCGTGACGGTTATTTTTCTACCCGATTATCTGGATGGAAAAAAGCAAACTAATACTGAAACCTTTGTGGATTTTCCTAGCTCAACGTCAAGTTTATCTGCAACTGCACCCGATACTTTCCCCGCACAGAAGGTGGCCAATGCAACGCGCAGAGAGATCGTGGTGATTGACGAGCAAGCAGCCGATGGACTGTTAGAGCAAGCAAAAAACACCCAAATCAACGGTCAATCGAGTGATAAGCCAGAAAAGACCTCACAACAACCGCCACAAACTGATGAAGAACGCCGCTTGACTCAACTCACGGCTAAGAATCTGCAAGCAGCTAAAGCTGACGATGACGCGCCAGCAGATAGCACAACTAGTTCAGGTGACGGCTCAGCAAAAAAAAATTCACTGGCCCAGCAAACTGTAGTTAAAAGTACGCCAGACACGGCGAATAATAACGCCGGTTGGGTAGTGCAATTAGGCAGTTTTGGTAACCAAAAAAATGTGGATGAGTTGCTACGAAAGCTAGAAAAAGCCGGCTATCGTTGTTTCAGCAGGAAAGTACAAACGAGTGCTGGACGCCTAACCAAAGTATTTGTTGGCCCTGAGTTAGACAAAGAAAAATTGGACTTGGCCTTACCTCACCTGAAAGAGACGACAGGACTGATGGGTAAAGTGACTACCTTCGACGTTGTGTCGAATTAAGCTAAAAAACGCCGACATTTGTCTATTTTATCATTGGACTGAATGGCGCCTTCTGATAGAATGCGCCGCATACTAGAAAGCACACTTTAATGTTGGTAGTAACAACATTTAGAACAGGTTTATGACAGAATTTCAACCTATGATGCACTTCTCAATATGAACTGGTTTGATTTTACCATTTTAGGCGTCATTGCCTTATCGGCAGTCATCAGCCTTATTCGTGGCTTTGTGAAGGAGGCCATTTCACTGGTTGTGTGGTTTTCTGCGTTTATCATCTCTAGTCAATTATATCCTCAACTCGCAAAATTTCTAAGCCGTATTTCAGATGAATTATTCAGAAACGGTGTGGCTATTGCTATCTTATTTATTTCGACATTAATTGTCGGTGCTCTCGTAAATTATGTTTTTTCTCAGTTGGTTAAAGCCACCGGATTAAGTGGTACCGATAGGGCCCTAGGCGCTGTTTTTGGCGCATTACGAGGCCTACTTATTGTCAGTGCATTGCTTTTCTTTATGGACACTTTTACCCCATTTGCCGATAGTAAATGGTGGCTACAATCTATATTGGTGCCTGAGTTTTCAGTCATTATTGAATGGTTTTTTGAATACGTTAAAGGAGGCTCAAGCTTCCTTTCTCCTACCGAATAAAAGGTTTCTATATGTGTGGTATCGTTGGTATTGTTAGTAAAGGTCCTGTTAATCAAGACATCTATGATGCGTTAACTGTATTGCAGCATCGTGGTCAAGATGCGGCCGGCATCATGACAATTGATAATGGGATGTTTCATTTACGCAAAGAGAACGGCTTGGTAAGAGATGTATTTCGTACTCGCCACATGAAGCGTCTTACTGGAAACGTTGGCATCGGACATTGTCGCTATCCTACCGCAGGTTCCTCAAGTTCAGCCGAAGCGCAGCCTTTTTATGTGAACTCTCCATTTGGTATTGCATTTGCACACAACGGTAACTTGACCAATGCACATGAACTGCAAGCCGAGGTCTTTAGTATTGCGCGACGTCATATCAATACATCTTCAGATTCAGAGCTACTGCTCAATATATTTGCTCATGCTTTACAAAATGCGGCTGGGTTTGAAGTAAAACCAGAAGAAATATTTTCTGCGGTAGAAACCGTGCACGGCAAGATTAGAGGCGCATACGCAGTTATTGCTGCCATTATCGGTAACGGCATGGTTGCATTTAGAGACCCCTTTGGAATTCGTCCACTTGTGCTTGGCAAACGTCAAACAGAGCATGGAGATGAATATATGGTTGCTTCTGAAAGTGTTGCTTTAGACTCAGTGGGCTTCAACTTTGTCAGAGATGTCGCGCCCGGAGAAGCGGTTTACGTTAATCAAAATGGTGAGTTATTTACCAAGCAATGCGCAAAAAATCCTAGTTGCAACCCTTGTATCTTTGAGTTCGTCTACTTTGCGCGTCCCGATTCCTTTATTGACGGTATTAGTGTTTACGCATCGCGGGTAAATATGGGACGTAAATTAGGTGAGAAGATAGCTAGAGAATGGACTGATTATGATATTGATGTGGTGATCCCAATTCCTGAAACGTCGATGGATGTGGCGTTACAAATTGCGAATACCTTAAATAAGCCTTATCGCCAAGGTTTCGTAAAAAATCGTTATATTGGCCGAACCTTCATCATGCCCGGCCAAATACAACGTAGAAAATCAGTGCGTCGTAAATTAAATGCCATTCCCTCTGAATTTAAAGGTAAAAATGTCTTATTGGTAGACGACTCTATTGTGCGCGGCACAACGTCTGAACAAATTATAGAAATGGCTCGCGAATCAGGTGCCAATAAAGTGTATTTTGCCTCTGCAGCGCCTGAAATTCGGTTTCCGAATGTTTATGGTATCGATATGCCTTCTGCTAACGAACTTATTGCATACGGTCGCGAAATTGAGCAAATTTGTGAATGTATTAAGGCTGACGGTTTAATCTTTCAGAACATTGCTGACCTAGTAGATGCAGTTAGAGAAGAAAACAGGGCACTGACTCAGTTTGAAACATCTGTATTTGACGGCAATTATATTACGGGTGATGTGGATCAGGAGTACCTTGAGAGCATTGATAAATCAAGGAGTGAAAAAGCCAAGTCTCCAGTTATTCAGGAAGAATTAAGTAACCTTGAAATGCATAATATAGGCACCAATTAGAAGCCAAGCGAGTTGACAGCGCAGCCACTTTAATTTGCTTGTTAAAACCTAAAAGCCCTTATTTAGCGGGCTTTCAGGTATTTTCATATTTCCCTATTTACATATATTGTGGACCAACACCTACGCTCCAGAGAATAACTGAAGAAGCCATCAGTATAACCAATAATACTAAGCCGCAAGTGACCACGGAGCTGCTGTAAATAAAGCCTTTTTCCTCAGGAATGTGCAGCATGATAGGCACACCAGAGTACAAGAGGTAAACTGAGTAGGAAAGGCCAACAAGTCCCATACACATAATAAACCATAACTCTGGATAGAATGCGCTAAACCCAGCCATAAATAGTGGCGTTGCTGTATATGCAGCAAGTTCCAGTGATTGCGTGTAAGTTGGAAATGAGTCAAATGATTTGGCTAACTCGTTGATTATTACAGCTAACACGACAACACCAATAATTAATCCAAAATACATTGCAATTGCCATTAGCATTGCGCTTTCTTGGGTTAGCTTAATAGTGTCAGCTGTCCCTCCAGCACCAATGTCCCATCCTAAATAAGCAGATGCATAATAAGCCATACCAGCGGGAATAAGCGCAATTAACATAATGTGGCTTAAAGCGTAAAAGTAAGATTCATGGCGTTTATCAATAGTCTGCCATTCTTCCTTCGGGTGAGTATAAATACCCCATAAATGATTCAAAATCATGGTGACTCCTGTTACAACACAACTGTTGTAAATAGTAATAATAACGTTGTAATGCCGCCCACCGATATTAGCATTTACCCAATTCATTTATAATTCACTCTAACGATTGCCATAATCGCATGTTGCAGTTCAATACAGTGATGTTAAAAAAAGTGACACATAATATAGTTTATTAACATAAATATAACAAGAGTTTGTTGTATCTGGGCCAATGGGTCAAATACAAATTCGTGATTTAGTTTTTCATCTCTATTCATGCACCCTATGTTCTTGTGCGTAAATGAAATCGCAAATAGGATTGGTGTGATATAGTTATGTTAGGCGTTTTGCTGTTCCCAACAGAAGCATTTAAAAGCAACAAACTGCTGTGACATATGATTTATTTGCTGAGATGACTGATGCAACAGAATTCAAGAAACAAAATTTTAAAAGCGCATTTAAGTGAGCTCAAAGCTCATGCAATAATGGCTAAATCGAAAGATGATATTGACAAGGTCGCGCAACATATTTTGCAATTTTCTCAGCGCAGTGCTTATAAATTTAATCATAGTCTAGCAATCGTCGGGTTTGTGCTTGCAGGTCTTGCATTATTGTTGTCTTTTTGGGCGCAAATGGATTTGTCTTATGCTCAGCGTAATTGGATGCGTATTGGTGGTTTTGTCATAGGCCTTGCTTGTATTGTAAATATTTGCTTGCGATTTGCTTCCGTCAACAGTATCGGCAATCAGTTATACGTGCGAGCCGTTGCTATTCATGCGGGCATTGAGAGAGATTATAGCTTTGATGGTAAAACCTATTGGCGTGAATTAAAATCCATATTTCCACTCTTCAATTGCGGTGATGAGGGCCAGAAAATTACCAAACGCTATTTAGGTGGAGTTGATTTGACGCCATTTACGCTATTTGAGTTTAAATACGTTAATGTCACTACACAGTACTCAACCGACAATAATGGAAACTCAAGAGCCTCTAAGTCAAAAAGTACAATTTATAAATATGGCATGCTGGTGCAATTCACTCACTTTAACTATATTTCATTAAATGCCAAGCGTTTCTCTGAGAAATGGGATTCAGCCAGCCGCACCTTTAATAAGCTGTTCAAGGTCAGATGTGCAACAGAAATTCAAGCGGCTAAATTTTTTAATCCTAAAGTTGTCTTAGCCTTCGCCGATAATTTTAAGTTTATTAAGTCAATGGATGTAAACGCTCAATCTGTTGCTTGCTTTGAGCTACCGAAAAGCATTTTTCCAAGCCAAGTGAAAAAACCATCGTTGCGCAAACAAGCTGATTTTGTGAAACAATTACAGCATCCAACGCAAATTCCGATGTTGGAAAATGCTAAAAATTTGCTCCACTTTATTAACCAAAATAAATAGGACTTTATATGCTTACTTCTCTCATCGTTGCCGTTGTCATCATTATCGGTATTATAATATTGTACAACCAAATTGTCGGCAATTTAAATAGGGCCAAACGTGCTTGGTCTGACGTGATCACTTATGAAAAGCTAAAGCAAGACGTGATCCCACAATTAACTGAATTAACCGATAACTTTACGGAGTTCGAAAGTGACTTTATTCATAAAGTGACGGCACTCAGAGAATCTATTTCTGTATTGGACAAAGATGAAATTGACGTAAAAGCATTGGCTAACGTTGAAACAAAATCAAATGCGGTGTTTTCTGCTTTTAGGGCGACAGCTGAAAACTATCCTGAATTAGGTTCTACTAAAATCGTACAAGAACTAATGGATGAAATTAGCGATAAAAATGAAAATGTAGCGGCGGCGATTACTATTTATAACCGCAGTGTTGAACACTTTAATAACTCCATCGAAATGGTGCCGTATAATGTAGTCAACAGTTTTTTTACCAAAAAAGAAAAGTTAGATAACTTTCATCAATCGGGCACGGTTGAATCGTATGACTATAAACCTAATTTTTAATAGTAACGTCGGATACGTGTACCATGATTGATGCGCAGGCCAAGATTTAGCTATCATCTGCAATCACTTGTTTAAGGTCCTAATTAAAGTGAAGAATAAAGTTAATGACTGAAAAGACTGAAAAGCAAAAAATGCTAGCAGCAGAAGCGTACTTTCCTAGCAACAAGCAGTTGCAGGCAGACCGAATGAACGCCAAGACAATATGCCATCACTTTAATCAACTGCCTCCTAATCAGTTTAAACAAGGTATGAAGGTGTTAAAGGAACTTTTTGGTCGTACTCAATCATTTTGGATTGAGCCACAATTTTACTGTGACTATGGTTACAATATTCATTTAGGTAAGCAGTTTTATGCTAATCATGGCTGCGTTATATTAGATGCAGCGCCGGTGACAATTGGCGATGATGTTATGCTAGCGCCTGGCGTTTTGATATCTACTGCAACACATCCCCTAGAACCTAAAAAGCGTAACAAAGGGATTGAAACTGCGCATGCGATCACGATAGGCAACAGTGTTTGGATTGGTATGGGCGCAAAAATCCTGCCAGGCGTGACTATCGGTGACAATGCTGTCATTGGTGCCGGTGCTGTAGTGAATAAATCAGTTGAAGCTAATATCGTTGTTGCAGGTGTGCCTGCACGACTGATTAAGCAGTTGTAAAAAAATCCCCTCTTTATCCTGACACACAATTCACAGGCTGTAACAATTCAACCAAGTATTAGTTTAATTCGCCAACTATAATGGCGAAAATACTAAATTGCTTCGTGGTAAAATTAATAAGTAATTGTTTTTACTCGTTATTAATTAACTGGCACATTCGATGCGAACTTTGGCGTAGATGAATTAAAACAATAAGTTCAATCAAGGAACTCACTATGAATGCCCCAACGTCTTTAAATGTAACTGGCTTAATGAACAATAAATTTAAAATGGCAGCACTCGCTGCTCTCCTCAGTACCGTCGTTTTGTTAAATGGCTGTGGCAGAGCAGAAGCAATTAAAACTGAGGGCGAAATTGCTGAGGAAAAAGCACAGAAAGTTATCCCCATTCCGGTTGAAGTTAGTCTCGTGCAAAAAGGCAGCATTTCGTCAGTTTACACAACGACTGCGGTGTTAGAAGCAAAGGAAGAAGCATTTGTAGTCGGCAGAGCATCAGGCATCATTGAGCACATAATGGTCGAAGAGGGTGACTATGTGGAAAAAGACCAAATTCTTGCGAAGCTTGAGCCACGAAGATATGAGCTCAACCTTAGACGCGCTCAAGCAGATATGACTGGGATTGAAAAAGAGCTAGCGAAAATCAATAAAGTATACCATCAGAAATTAGTCAGTGATGACACTTACCACAAAATCACTGCACAATATGAATCAGCTAAGGCAACGTTTGCGTTAGCGCAATTAGATTTGAAAGAAGCGACTATCGTGGCTCCTATCAGTGGTTATATTGCAGAGCGAAATGCAAAAGTAGGTAACCTCACAGAATCTTTCCAACGTGAGAGGATGTTTCATATTGTTCAGCAGAAAGAGTTGTACGGAATTGTATATTTACCTGAGAAAGAACTTTCTAAAGTACATAAAGACCAGAAAGCTCGATTAATAGTTACTGCCCTGAATGATCAGGAAATTAACGCATTTGTGGAAAGAATTAGCCCTGTAATTGATTCCAAAACAGGGACATTTAAAGTCACATTACGCGTACCAAATGAAGATAAAAAGTTGATGGCGGGCATGTTTACGCAGGTTAGCTTAAATTATAACACGCGGGATAACACGACCTTATTACCAAGAAAGGCTATGCTTGCCATGGACGACACAGTTAGCGTATTCGTTGTTGATGATACCGGCATAGCTACCAAGGTAGCTATAAAAACAGGCTACCAAGAAGGTGATTTTGTTGAGGTAATTGAAGGGCTGTCGGGTAACGAAACAGTGGTGGTTACCGGTCATCAAAACCTAAAAGACAAAGCTCTTGTCAACATTGTTAACGGTTAATTGAGGGGATAATCATGAATTTAATTGATGTTGCAGTTAAGCGACCCGTCACCGTGTGGATGTTTACTTTGGCCGTGTTGTTGTTTGGCTTTGTATCACTCTCTCGTTTATCAATAAACTTACTACCTGAATTATCGTATCCAACCTTAACTATCCGCACCGATTATATCGGCGCGGCGCCTGGCGAAGTCGAGCAACTGGTCACCAAACCTATTGAAGAAGTGGTTGGCGTGGTAAAAGGCGTGCGCAAAGTTGTGTCGGCATCCAAGGCTGAGCAATCTGACGTGGTGCTTGAATTTGAGTGGGGCACTGAAATGGATTTAGCCAGCTTAGAAGTCCGTGAAAAGCTCGATGTTTTGTTTTTACCATTAGATGTAAAACGCCCTTTACTACTGCGTTTTAATCCCAGTCTTGACCCTGTTATGCGTTTCGGTCTAGGCGCCGCTAATAAGCAAGCTAGTGCCCAATCCATTGATCAAGCTAGCATGCAAGCTAAAAGTTTGGTTACCATGGATATTAACACCACCAAACGCATCCGAACGTATGCTGAAGAAGAAATAAAACGCAAATTAGAGTCAATTGAAGGGGTTGCTTCAGTGCGCATCGGTGGCGGACTTGAAAATGAAGTCCAAGTGCTTATTGATCAACAAAGAACCAGTCAACTTAATATCTCTATCGGTGAGATCATTCAACGACTTAAAGATGAAAATGTAAATGCATCAGGTGGCCGAGTTGAAGATGGTGCACAAGAATATTTAGTGCGCACCATTAACCAGTTTGAAAACTTAGATGATATTCGCAACCTTTATATTGCGACACGAGAAGGAAAGTTTATAAAGTTGAATGACGTTGCGCAAATAATTGACTCGTATAAAGAACGTGATTCAATTACCCGTTTCAATGGCTTTGAGGGCATTGAAATAGCCGTTTATAAAGAAGGTGATGCAAATACAGTTGATGTGGCGAATGCGGTGACTCAACGCTTAGAAAGGATTCGTAATAGCTTACCAGAAAACTATGAGCTACAAAAAGTGTATGACCAATCCGAATTTATCTCCAGTGCCATAGACGAAGTGAAATCAGCTGCCGTGGTCGGTGGTGTTTTAGCCATGTTCATTTTGTATTTCTTTCTCAAGAATATTTGGGCCACGCTAATCATCTCGATTTCAATTCCGGTTTCCATTATCGCTACGTTTAACTTGATGAATAGCTATGATATTAGTTTAAACATAATGAGTTTAGGCGGTATTGCATTGGCGATAGGTTTATTAGTCGATAACAGCATTGTGGTATTAGAAAATATTGATCGCCACAAAAAAAATAATGTGAATGCCATGCAAGCAGCTTCAATAGGCACGTCAGAAGTTTCTATGGCCATTGTTGCATCGACTTTGACCACAATGGCGGTTTTCTTCCCACTAGTCTTTGTTGAGGGAATTGCGGGGCAATTGTTCAGCGATCAAGCGTTAACTGTTACCTTTGCTTTGTTAGTTTCGCTGATTGTCGCGCTTACACTTATTCCAATGTTAGCAGCGCGCGATCAATCACATGTCACCGTTGCAACACAAGATAATGAACTTGATTTAGGCCCGCGTTTTAAAAAGGATAAGCCAACAGGCAAAGTCAGACGCTTTCTGTGGTACTTAAGTGCTCCTTTACGCTGGATATTTAAAACCATTTTTTACTTTATCCCTGCTGTCACTGTTGGTTTTACGGTGTCTTTGTTTAGGATCGTTAGCAGCGGCTTAAGTGGGTTATTTAAACCCGCTCTTTGGGTGTTTGACAAAATATACGATGCCTTGTCTGTCACTTATTTCAAATTATTGGATTGGGCAATGCAGGCCAGACTCTTAGTGTTGGCTGTAATTATTTCAGTTTCGTTATTCTCGATATTGTTTATTCCAAAGCTTGGTATCGAATTAATACCACCCATGTCGCAAGGCGAGTTTGATGTGGAAATTACCTTACCTACTGGCTCAAGATTGGAAAATACTGACAAAATTCTGTCCCAGTTAGCTACTTTTACACAACAACAAGAGGGCGTTGAACGAACTTATTCATTAGCAGGTACAGGTAGTTTGATGAATGCCTCACCGGCACAAGGCGGCGATCATTGGGGTAAACTCAATGTGGTAATGTCAGATACGGCCAGTGTTGAACAAGAGCACCAAGTCATTGGTGCCATGCGCGCTTACTTGACAAATAAGGCGGGCATACAAAGTAAGTTTGGCGCACCAGAGCTATTTAGTTTTTCAACACCACTGGAAATTGAAATCATTGGCTATGACTTGGTTAATTTAAAACGTTATGGTGATGTGCTAGCAGAAGAACTCAGCAAAAATAATCGATTTGCTGACATTGAAAGTTCTTTACAAAGTGGTAATCCTGAATTGAAAATTAATTTTGAGCACTCAAAATTAGCCCAATTAGGTTTGAACGCACCGGACGTGTCTAAGTTAATTGCCATCAAAGTTGGTGGTGAAGTTGCGAGTAAATTCAGTATTGATGACAGGAAAGTCGATATTTTGGTACGTAATCAAGAGCGCCAACGAGATTCAGTGGCTGATATTGGACAAATTATTGTTAACCCAGGGGCTTCCCCAGCTATTCCATTGTCGGCGGTTGCTGATATTGTAATGTCAGTCGGCCCAAGTGAAATTAGCCGCGTAAATCAACAACGTGTTGTTTTAGTTTCAGCTAACCTAGCCTATGGCGATCTAGGTGGAGCCGTCATTGATGCACAACAAGCTATCGATAACATTCAACTGCCTATCACTCTGCAAGCAAATGTAGCGGGGCAAAGTGAGGAAATGAAAGCCAGCTTCAAATCGCTTTACCTTGCTTTAGCGTTAGCCGTATTTATGGTGTATATCGTGATGGCCTCACAATTTGAATCTTTTCTACACCCATTTCTAATTTTGTTTACTGTACCGATGGCCGGCGCAGGCTCAATTTATGGTCTCGTACTAACCGGCACAAATGTCAGTGTCGTTGTATTTATAGGGCTGATTATGCTGGCCGGTATTGTTGTGAATAACGCGATTGTATTGATTGACCGCATAAACCAGCTTCGTCAAAGTGGTGTTGCAAAAAGTGAAGCCATTATCGATGCTGCACAAAGTCGACTACGTCCAATTTTGATGACAACGTTAACCACGGTATTGGGCTTGCTGCCCATGGCTATAGGTTTAGGCGAAGGTTCTGAGATCCGCACCCCAATGGCAGTAACCGTGATCTTTGGTTTGTTATTCGCGTCGTTGCTAACCCTATTCCTTATTCCGGTGTTGTACAGCTTGTTTGATCGTAAGCAATTTAAGCACGTTGCGGTTTCAGGTGAGAATAGCGCTATGCCAACAGTAACGACTGCCGAGGAGCCTAGTCATGGATAAGTTTGAACATGCAGGCGCAGCGCTAGCGTCATTCGCTATGCGTCGTCCAGTCACAATTACAATGTTGTTTTTTTCATTACTCGTTATGGGATTGGGTGCAAGTCGTTATTTACCCTTGGAAAAATTTCCCGGTATCGACTTCCCTGAACTCTTTATTCAAGTGCCGTATCAAGATGCAACACCTGCAGAAATAGAGAAAATGATTACGCGCCCAGTTGAAGAGGCGCTAGCGACCATGTCGGGTATTAAGCGACTGCGTTCTGTTTCAAATGAAAACAGCGCTGAAATCAACATTCGCTTTGACTGGGACGCAAATATAAAAGCGAAAAGTATAGAGGCTCGTGAGAAAATTGATGCCATACGTCATCTCCTGCCAAGCGATGTTGAACGTGTCATGGTATATAAATTCAATTTATCTGATATGCCGGTGTTTCAATTACGCCTATCCAGTGATCGTGATATTTCAAATTCTTTTGATTTGCTAGAGCGCAACTTAAAAATGCCGATTGAACGCATCAAAGGCGTTTCCAGAGTTGAGTTATATGGTGTTCAAAAGAAACAGATTTTAATTCGTCTTGATCCTGACCGAGTTGCTGCATTGCATGTGGATGTTGACGCATTAACCAGAACCTTGCGCGATGCTAATTTTTCGATGACCGCCGGGCAATTTTTTGACCTAGACCAAAAAATTACCGTTAATCCGAGCGGTGAATATAAAAGTAAAGAAGAAATTGCAGAGTTAGTTGTGATGCGTAATGTTCGGCTCAGCGACATTGCCCAGGTTATATACGAAACACCAAAGGCTGTGGAAGGTCGTCATTTAGATAGGACCCATGCAATTGGTTTGAATATTTTCAGAGAGTCTGGTGCCAATTTGGTTGACGTGTCTGAAGCGGTCATGGCAGAAATTGAAAATGCGAAAAACAGCAGTTCATTTAATGGCATTAATGTTTTTGTTATGCAAGATGAAGCTACAAGTGTTACTCAGTCGCTGCAAGACCTGATAAATTCAGGCTTAGTTGGGGGCTTATTATCGATCATTGTGTTGTATTTGTTTCTACGTAATTTGGCAACCACTTTGGTGGTTGTGTTATCAGTCCCTTTCGCTATTTGTATTACCCTAGCTTGTATGTACTTTATGGGTTACACCCTAAATATCCTGTCTCTTATGGGCTTAATGCTTGCGGTAGGCATGTTGGTAGATAATGCGGTGGTAGTCACGGAAAGCATTTTCCAAGAACGAGAAAAGTCTGATGATATAGTAGAAGCGACTAAAAAAGGGGTTTCGTTAGTCAGCTTAGCCGTTATTGCTGGCACGGCGACCACGTTGATTGTATTTTTGCCCAACATTGTCGGCGTAAAAGCAGAGCTAACCGTGTTCTTGGAGCACGTAGCGGTGTCAATTTGTATATCACTCGTGGCGTCACTACTGATTGCTCAAACCCTTATTCCTCTGCTGACTACAAAACTTAAAATTAAACCGAAATCTGCGCAACAAAAACCGTCAAAATTAAAAGCAATCTATGAACAGGTTTTAAGGTGGACACTTGCGCACCAAAAAGCGACTGCAGCCATTGCTGTTGGGATTTTGCTAAGTACGAGTATTCCAATGACATTATTGAAAAGCGATGATGACAGCAACAATAACCAAGATCGTATTTGGTTGAATTATGATATTCAAGGGAATTATAGTTTAGGTGAAGTCCAGAAGTCAGTTACCAAAATGGAAGCGTATTTATATGCAAATAAAGAGAAATTTCACATCAAGCAAGTTTATAGTTACTACACTGCGGGTTTCGCCGTATCAGGAATTACCTTAGAAGACGACCTACCTGTAAAAGTAGCAGACTTAAAAAATAAAATTAAACAAACGCTGCCATTATTTGTACGAGCAAGGCCTTCGTTTCAATGGGACCAAGGCTCGGGCGGAGGTGTACGTCTTACCTTATTTGGTCAGAGCTCAGAAAACCTATTGCGATTAGCCAATCAAATTGTACCGGTATTGGACAGCATTGAAGGCTTAACGGATGTGAAAACTGCTGTCGATGGTCAAGATTTTGAACTGCAGTTAAGCGTAGATAGAGAAAAAGCATTTCGCTTTGGTTTGAGTTCAAGCGATGTGGCGACTATTGTCAGCACCGCATTGCGTGGTTCAAACTTACGCACATTCAGAGGGGAGACCGACGGTGAGGTTAGTATACGCTTGATGTATGACGAGTCGCTGCAAACCTCAGTTGAAAAGTTACGTAACCTAACTATTTTTCGCGATGAAAATCAAAACGTGACCCTGGATATGGTGGCGAGTATGAAAGTCGAGCCACGCTTATCTCAAATTCAACGCACTTCACGTCAAACCTCATTGAGTATTGGTGGTAATTTGGAGGCTGATATCACGGTAGACGAAGCTCGCGAACGGATTGAGTTAATCATGCAGAACATTGAACTGCCGGCTGGTTATTCATGGTCATTAGAGGGAAGTTTTCAGCGCCAAGATGAAGACGAAGCAATAATGCTAACAAATATGGTGTTAGCCATTATTATGATTTATATCGTAATGGCTGCATTGTTTGAATCATTGTTGCTGCCAACAGCAGTGCTTACCTCACTTATCTTTTCATTTACCGGGGTATTCTGGGCGTTCTTAATAACCGGTAATGCGATGACTGTGATGGGTATGATAGGTATGTTGATCTTAATGGGTATAGTGGTCAACAACGGTATTGTGCTGGTCGATCGAATAAATCATTTGGCTAATCGGGGAATGAGTGTGCCGGATGCCATAATTGAAGGTTGTTTAACTCGCGTTAGACCTATCTTAATGACCGTGTTAACCACTGTGTTAGGCTTACTACCACTGGCTGTTGGCGATGTAAATATTGGTGGTGATGGCCCTCCGTATGCACCGATGGCGATAGCGATTATTGGTGGTCTGCTATTCAGTACTATTACCAGTTTATTCTTGGTGCCGCTAGCTTACCTGCTATTACTGAAATTACGCCGAGCGACGCTGGAAATGATAAGTGAAAGTAAAATGATGGTGTCTAAATTAATTAAAGCCGCTTGATGAAATATTCATGCGTGACTAAAATTCGTAACCTGAGTTGAAAGTATAGGTTTGCAAATTAATTTATAAATTAGAGGCTAAAATATGTATTACAGTATTAACCTTGCAACAGTTAGATGCAGGATTATATGCTGCTAAAAATCCAGATCGCAACGTGATCATAGAAATGTGGTGAACTGATTAATAATAACTCGGATTTTTAGCAACTGATTGTCTATTGGCAAGGCAAATTAATTTAGCCTTTTGGGTAGTATAGCAAGCGATATGGCAGTTATACTATTGACATCAAAAACTGTTGTATATGCTATGAATACTAAAGAATTGTTAAACCCTATTAATTCGTTTCTAAAATGCCCAAGCCCTCAAAGTTGGATTGATGAGGCCATCAAGCCAGCGAACTTATCAGTAATACTGCTCGATCATTTGATTTGCGAGTTAAAAGCAGCGCAAAGCGCCATGTTTTTGATCCGTCGCTACGCGGCAGATAAAGAGAGCAGTCAGGCTTTGTTGCAGTGGTTAAAGCCATATGAAGACTTTATGTATCGAATGCAGGGCGATTGGCGTTTATTAGCAAAGCACAACAAATTAAGCAAATCGATGGTGCCTGCGCAGAACTCGGTATATGGGCAGGACTTAATAGACAAAATGGTCATGTTGATAAAGGAAGAACTTCATCATTTTTATCAAGTGTTAGAAATGATGGAATACTACCAAGTTCCTTATGAAAACATCTCTTCAAGTCGTTATGCAAAAGGTATGCTGCGTCATGTAAAAACCCACGAACCCGATGCGCTTATCGATAAACTGATTTGTGGTGCCTTTATTGAAGCTCGTTCTTGCGAACGTTTTGCAAAATTAGCGCCGCATGTTGATACTACGTTAGGTGACTTTTATATGTCGCTATTGCGCTCTGAAGCGCGACATTTTGAAGATTATCTTGCGTTGGCTGAATGCATAGCAGGTAAAGATATTTCAGCGCGTGTGGCTGCGTTTGCTGAAGTTGAAGCTGACCTTATTCAGTCATCAGATAGCGGCGAGTTTCGATTTCATAGTGGCGCCCCTGGTAGTTTGATATTACCAAAAACTAAGCTGACGAATACGACAGCGGCGTAAAATAAGGCATCTGTCGGCTCAGGTTGTTAAAGTTACAAGCCTGCGCCATGGGTCTGACTAGTGCTTAAGTATTATTTTGTCTAATAGTGTCTGACCATCTACCGCGAAGCTGACTGTATATTCGCCTGCAGGTTGCTCAGTATCCTCAGGAAATGGGAAGTTAACTAATTTCGCTTTAGTTGCCTCAAAACTAAACTTACCAATCACTTTTCCTCTCGGGTTGGTCAATGTTGTTTGCACATCAGTAAATGGTTTTTTACTGAACTGCGGGCGTACTAATAAACGCTGAACACAAACTAATTCCTCAAAGCGAGGCGGTTGGCAGTAGGTTGGAGCCGTGTATATTTGCTTTACATAAATATTGCTCGACAAGTCACTTTCTAGTTGCTGATTAATTTCTTGCAGTAGTCTCTTTTCTGCATCAAACTTTTCTACACTGGAATTTAGTTTTTCAAGCTGCCTTTGCATTATTTGTTTTTCAGTGTTGGCAGAACGCGCCGCAGCATTCGCAGCAGTTAATTGTTCTTTGAGTGAGATCATTTGTTTATTTAAGAAGCTCACTTGTACTGCGTTATCACTGCATACTTGTGCACTGAAGGACTGTGAGGAAACCATTTTACTACGCTGTAACGTTTGCTGTTCCGCTAGCGCAACCATTGAAGCTTGGTCGCTATTACATTGCTGTAGTCTTTCAACACTGCCATCGATCATGGCTCTTGTTTGCATGATTTGACGCTGAACATTTTCACTTGAAGTTTCTAAGAATTTGTTTTGTGCATTGAGGTTCGTTACCTGTCTCTCTAGCTGTTTGCTGTTATCCAACAGGTTAATAACATAGTCTGTATCGAACACATTTGAGTTTTGGTCATCATCCATCATTAATAGGGCAATAATCACGATATTAATAATCACCAGTACTAAGTACTTGATGCTGCGATTGAACATTGTTGATGTCCTTCTCTATTCTGTATAGGATTTAGCGCTAACAACCCTTATAGCGCAATACAATCATATCAACTTAATGAACTAGTGAATAATCATAGAGAGGAATAGATTAGTTTACAAACGTTTTCACGATACCAAGCAAGCTAAATACTAGAATTAGCACCAAAGTCGTGGTCACGAGGCTTATTTATATGATTGTCTAAACTAAAAATGAACGATAAATGTTACCAAGCAATTAGAAAAAGCGGTTTTCCAAAGCTAAATGCTGTTTGTCAGCAATTAGTATGCTGCCTTGATCGTACCAGTCACCTAATACGATGCGTTTCATGGATTTATTATCAAGGATGAATTGATGTACCTTAGGGCGGTGTGTATGGCCATGTATTAGTAAATCAACGCCATGCTTTTGCATCGCTAACGCTACTTCACTTTGGGTAACATCCATAATCTCAGCGGTAAGTTGTTTTTGATATTTTTTGCTTGTTTGGCGACCGTTTGTAGCCATTTTCTGCCGCGTTTTTAAGGGTAGCAACAACATTAATCTAGGCCACCACCAACCACGAGATTTTTTACGGAACTTTTGATATTCAATATCGCGAGTACAAAGTTCATCGCCATGCATCAGCAACGCCTTGCGGCCATACAGATCAATTACGTACTGTTCGGGGAGAATAATCATGCCCGCTCGGCGCGCAAAAGATTGGCGAATAGCGAAGTCTCGATTGCCGTGAATAAAGTAAATGGGCACTGTTGCACTGACGGTTTTTAAGGCTAAAGCAATGCTTTCAGAGAAGGCAGTGATATCGTCGTCACCGATCCATACCTCAAACAAATCGCCTAATATATACAAAGCGTCAGCATCGACTGCTTCAGTTTGTAAAAAGCGAAATAGGCAATCGTTAATATCTTGCCGCTCTGCACTTAAATGCAGATCGGAGATAAAGTAGGTGACAGACATCGTTATAAACCTAAGAATTTAGGTCGATATCACTCAATAATTTCAGCAGATTCAAGTACTACATCTTCCATTGGTACGTCTTGATGCATGCCCGCGTTACCCGTAGCCACACCTCTGATTTTTTCAACAACGTCCATGCCTTCAACCACTTCAGCAAAAACGCAATAACCGTAGCCTTGTGAATTAGCCGCAGTAAAGTCTAGAAAGTCATTGTCTTTCACGTTAATGAAAAACTGAGCTGTGGCTGAATGAGGGTCATTAGTTCGAGCCATTGCAAGAGTACCTAGTTTGTTACTTTTACCATTGTCAGCTTCGTTTTCGATAGCTGCTTTTGGTGTTTTTTGCTCAAGACCAGGTTCGAAACCTCCACCTTGAACCATAAAGTTACTGATCACGCGATGAAATACTGTTCCATTGTAAAAACCTTCTTCAACATAGCTCAAAAAGTTTGCCACTGTGTTCGGCGCTGCGTCTGCAAACATCGCTAACTTAATGTCGCCGTGATTTGTTTTTAAAATAACCATTGTGTTGTCCTGTAAAAAATAGATTTTTGATCAGTTTTTGGCTTTGCATTGATAAAAGCCCAAAACATGAAATTTGAATAGCGCAATGGTAGCGTAAAATACCTGTAAGACCAATGAGATGGTGATATTTTTACGGCATTATTCATAAAACCGGTTCACATTTATGGTGTCAATGCTAGAATTCGTCGGATTTTAACGTTATTACATAGCAAAGCTAATTAACAAGACCATGAGGCAAGCACAAAAAATGCTACAGATTTATAACACTTTAACGCGCAAAAAAGAGCCCTTTACGCCAATAGTTGAGAATAAGGTCGGCTTATATGTGTGTGGAATTACCGTGTATGATCTCTGTCATATGGGCCATGCTCGGACTTATCTGAGTTTTGATATTATGGTTCGATACCTCCGTCACGCTGGCTACGATGTTAATTATGTGCGCAACATTACTGATGTTGATGACAAAATTATTCAGCGAGCCGCCGCTAATAACGAAACGCCTGAGCAATTAACCGAACGGACCATTGGCATGATGCACGAAGACTTTGCATCAATAAACCTATTAGAGCCAAACATTGAACCACGTGTTACTCAGCATATGGATGAAATAGTGGATATTATTCAACGTTTAGTTGACAAAAAATATGCTTATCAAGCCCTATCTGGCGACGTATTGTTTGATGTTAGTTCGTATCAGCAATATGGTCGTTTGAGCAAGCAAGACTTGTCCCAGCTAAACATTGGTGCTCGCGTTGAAACGAGCAGCGATAAAGATGATCCGCTTGATTTTGTGTTATGGAAGTCAGCAAAACCTGATGAGCCTAGTTGGGCGTCACCTTGGGGTAACGGGCGTCCGGGTTGGCATATTGAATGTTCAGCAATGAACTATAAACACTTAGGCGAGCATTTTGATATACATGGTGGCGGTTCAGATTTAATGTTTCCACATCATGAAAACGAAATTGCGCAGTCATGCTGTGCATTTGATACACCCTACGTCAATACATGGATGCATGCGGGGATGGTACAGGTAGATGACGTTAAAATGTCCAAATCGTTGGATAACTTTTTTACTTTACGCGATGTATTAAAAGTACATGATCCTGAAACCTTGAGATTTTTCTTGATGTCGGCCCATTATCGCAGTCAATTAAGCTACTCTCAGGATAGCATTTCACAAGCAAAAGCGGGTCTTGAGAGACTGTACACGTCATTACGTGATGTAGTGCCAAATATGGACGTAAACTTGTCGCAAGGTGGTTATTTAGTCCGATTTGAAACAGCAATGAACGATGATTTCAATATGCCTATTGCATTTTCAGTGTTATTCGACGTAGCTAAGGACTTAAACAAAGCTGCTGACCCAGATGTAGGCAAAGACCTTGCGGGTATTTTGAAAAAGCTAGGGGCTATTTTGGGTATTCTACAAATGCACCCAACTGATTATTTACAAGGCAACATCGCTGGCGAAGACGGTGATAAGTTTGCTATGAAGGTTGCCGCTTTTATAGCGCAACGCAACACTGCACGCGAAAACAAAGATTGGCCTTCAGCTGACGCCGCTCGAGATGGTTTAAATGGAATGGGAGTGGTGCTGGAGGATGGTCCTAATGGAACGACTTGGAGAAAAGCGTAAACAGCTAAAAAAAACGCATTTCCAAACTCAGAGCGCTTTTACAAAGACCGCTTGTAAAAACGGCGCATTGCTGTAAATGCGCTGTTTTGCTTAATAAGTAACAGCGTCACCCGTCGTCTGGTTAAATCAACGTTTGGATTTTGCTTTAGGTACGAGTTACGTCCACATGCAATTTGAGCCTTTGACCAGGTTGCAGATAGCGCTTTCCATTCAAGCTATTCCACTTCGTAATATCACTGATTTTGACATTGAACTTGTCTGCTATTCGAGACAATGAATCACCGTTGCGCACGGTGTAGGTAAGTGTGCGCATAATGCTGTTTTCGGTTTGCTGTTCAGACACTTGATTAAGCCAAACGACCAGTTCTTTGCCCTGCATTAATGGGTCACGCGGCGCCATGCCATTCCATTTTGCTAAGTCTCGCACAGACACTTTGTAAGAACGAGATAGATCCCAAAAAGTATCTCCACTCTTAATTTTGTGTATTACCTGATATGCACCCTGCTTTTCCGCTTGGGTGCGAGCGAGTCGCTGGTCAGCTGAAAGTGAATACTCATGCATACTCTTCAACGCAATTGGCACTAACAAAAAGTCATTTGTATATATCACATTATTGTTCATGCCATTAATGTTATGAATGACATCAATCGTTGTATTATATTTATTCGCTATTAAGCCTAAATTTTCACCTGATTTCACTTTATGACGAACCCAATTTAACCTGTCCTTTGGGTCAGTGGTAGCCAATGCAGTGGTAAATTCTTGTGCAAGTCGGCGAGGAACAACGAGTCTGTGGGGGCCATCTGGATCCGTCGCCCAGCGGTTATATCCTGGATTTAGTGAGTGCAGTTCTTTGGTAGTTAGTCCTGCTTTTTTAGCAGCAACCGCTAAGTCTATTTGTGACCCTACATCAACAATTTCAATGACCGCTTGGTTACTAATAGTTGGCCAATCGAATGCGTAAGATTCTTTATTCGCCAATATCTCGGCAAGTGCTAACAGTTTAGGTACGTAGGCACGTGTTTCTCTGGGCAAGTCGAGAGACCAAAAATCAGTTGGTTTACCGCGACGCTTATTTTTGCGAATAGAACGCATTACACGTCCTTCACCACTATTATATGCAGCTAGCGCGTGCAGCCAATCGCCGTCAAATATTTTATGCAAGCGTTGAAGGTATTTTATAGCACCTTCAGTTGAAGCAATAACATCACGACGCCCGTCATACCACCAGTTTTGTTTCATACCAAAACTTTTGCCGGTACTTGGTATAAACTGCCACATGCCTGCGGCTCGACCATGCGAATATGCAAAGGGGTCGAATGCGCTCTCTACTATCGGTAGAAGAGCGAGTTCGGTAGGCATACCGGCTTTTTCTAATTCTTGAAGAATATAATAAAGAAAGGGTTCAGCGCGCTTTGATACCCGCTTCATATAGCTAGGATGGCGCAAATACCAATTTTTTTGATTGCTTACACGCTTCCTATTAGGCACATCAAAGGTGAAGCTTTTTCTAACACGATCCCAAGTATCGGTGATTTGTATCGGCGCAGGGACTGTCTCTTCATTCAGATTTAACTCAATGGGCTCAGCCGGGTGAATGACTGGCAAGACGCCTTCGCTGGATGCTTCGCACATCTGGTGATCAAGCTCACTGGAGACAACACAGGCAAATTCATCATCTTCTGGCGCTATCACTTCAGCAATTTGTTGTTGACTTGTATCTTGCTCAGTTAACGCGCAGCCGCTCAATAGGAGGGGCAGCAATAAAGCTGTAATATATTTCATTCATTCCCAATTTCTAGTTGCGGACTAAATTATTTTTCAATGTCGTTTTTATTATGTCTATCAAGCATCTTTGTGCTCATAGCTCAGGCTTTTGCAACTTTTATCAACGTTAATTATAGCAAAGTTCGCCTTTAATTAAAAATTGTCCTTACAGCGCCTCAGTGACGTAAACACTTCGACTTCAGACTCTGTGGGTAAGTTCATGATACTTTCAATATTTTGTTTTATTTTTTGACTACTACAACGGAGGAATGGATTTATCTGCTTTTGTTCAGCAATATTACTAGGCAAGGTGATTTGGTTTTTCTCTCGCTGCGCGGTAGCCCAAGTCTGATAGTCCCGCAATACCGCGTTCTCGGGGTCTACATGCGCGGCGAAGGCAAGGTTTGCTAGCGTATACTCATGCGTGCAATACACTTTTATTTGCTCGGGTAATTGCGCTAGTTTCTGCAATGAACGGTAAAATACGTCCGGTGTGCCTTCAAACATGCGGCCGCAGCCAGCAGAGAATAGAGTGTCACCGCAAAATAAAAGTTGCTGGTTATAAAACACAATATGATCCATGGTGTGCCCAGGTGTTTCCATCACTTTTAGCTCAATATTAGGATTGTGCAAAGCAATGTTTGACCCTTCCTCTAACCGTTGGTCAATGCCGTCAATTCTCGGATTTTGCGGACCATACACAATAACTTCAGGATATGTTTCTTTTAACTCTTTAATACCACCGGTATGATCGTGATGATGATGCGTAATTAGAATATGAGTGAGGGTCAGTTGTTTTTCATTCAGTGTTTTGATCACGGGTGATGCATCACCCGGATCAACAACTATTGCATGTTTGCTGTCATGGATACACCATATGTAATTGTCGGAAAAGGCAGGAATGGCAAAAATATTATTCATACAAACTCATTTTATAGATGTGGTTACAGGTTGCGGTTTACTGCGTTTGGTAAATACGATTGGCGATGCTGAGCAGTATCTCGCAAATTAATTTGATTACGCTTGCATAACGATGCTCGTTCACTATAACCTTGGTTACTACTATTTTACTATGTTTAAGGGAAGTAAATCTTACGTGATGCGTTCAGCGTTAAGTGACACTAAGCCTCCATATCCGAATTCGTGGAAGGCACTCAGTCAAGGCGAACAAATTCGAGTTGAGCTCGAAAATGCTTGTGCGCCACTAGTTGAGCGAATATTTGGTTATCATTTTGTTAGACTGGGTAGCTTGAGTAGCGATATAAATATTCCAAACTGCTCAATAAAACACGTCGTAAATATAACTGATGTAGAACATGAAAAAACCAGTGTGCGTGGCATTTCCAGAGAACTACCATTACAACAAAACTCGGTTGATGCATTTTTATTGGCTGCCGAACTTGATTTTGCTCAAGACCCGCATCAAATTTTGCGAGAAGTTAACCGCGCAATTACTGCTAATGGTCAGTTGATTATCGCTGGGTTTAACCCCTATAGTTTAGCTGGAGTATTAAAGTACTTACCCATAAATAGAGAAAACTTACTGCATCAAGGTCGATTTTTTACCAGTGCGCGGATCAAAGATTGGTTGCAATTATTAGGTTTTGAAATTGTAGAGCAAGAATATGTGATGTATTCATCGTTGTTCGCGAATAAACGATTTTTACCGGCTTCAAAGCTGCAACTCTTTTGCAAACGCTACTTACCGGCTTTTTCGTCGATGTACATTTTAGTAGCGAGAAAACGTGAAATACCGCTGTCGACAATTAAACCGAAATGGAAGGTAAAAAAGCCTAATTTTGTTGCTGCTAGTGCAAGAGTAGGGCATTCGCAGGCGACAGTCTCTAAAAAAGTGATGTAGCGAAGTACATCAAAGCAACCCTTTTTGAATTCATATTGCGAATACCCATGGTGGAAATCGTATCTTATAAGCTACTATGGACTGTTTTTTGAGTATGAAGTTGAACACTGACATCACTGAATTGAAGAGCGCCAAACACATTCTCAAAAATGTATTCGGCTTCGACCAATTTCGGTCTACGCAGCAAGACATTATTGACAGCGTGCTTCAACAACGTAACACCTTAGCCATAATGCCAACAGGCGGAGGCAAGTCCTTGTGTTACCAAATTCCCGCGATGGTATTTGATGGCCTGACAATTGTTATCTCTCCCCTAATCTCATTAATGCAAGACCAAGTTAGGCAATTAGTTGAGCTCGATATTCCGGCAGTGGTGTTAAATAGCGCGTTAACTACCGATGCATACCAAGATAATATAGCGAGTCTAAAAGACGGAAAAATTAAACTGCTGTTTTTGGCGCCTGAAACAGCACTTCAACCCAATATTCTTAGCTTGTTGCAGCGTATCAATGTGCCTTTTATCGCTATTGATGAAGCGCATTGTATTTCGGAGTGGGGGCATGAATTTCGGCCTGAATATCGTCAATTAGATCGCCTTATATCCTGTTTCCCTGATGCCGTAACAATTGCCCTCACGGCGACAGCAACGCCAAGGGTTCGGCAAGATATCAAACGTCAGCTTAACATCACGGATGACAGTGAGTATATTGCCAGTTTCGACCGCCCTAATTTATATCTTGAGGTTGCACCCAAAGAGTCGGCGTATGCGCAAACAAAGGCTTTTATACATAAACATGAAAAACAATCCGGTATTGTTTACTGTCAGTCACGCTCTGGCGTCGATGAACTGACGGCCAAACTTAAACAAGATGGGTATTCTGTATTGCCCTATCATGCTGGTCTAAATAGCCAAAAACGCGCGATAAATCAAGAGAAGTTTGTGCGCGACGATGCCGACATCATTGTTGCTACTATAGCCTTTGGTATGGGCATTAATAAGCCTGATGTGCGTTATGTAGTGCACTACGATTTACCTAAAAACATTGAAAGCTATTATCAACAGATTGGGCGAGCGGGTCGTGATGGGCAAGATGCTGACTGTCTATTGCTATTTGGCTACGGTGATACCGGTAAAATTAGATTTTTTATTGAGCAAATGAATAATGAGCATGAAAAGCGACTTGCTGCCATGCACCTAAGCGAAATGCTGGCTTTAGCTGAAACGGAAGATTGTCGTCGCGTGCCGTTACTTGAGTACTTTGGCGAGCCCCAAGTTAGCGAAACATGTGTGAAGTGCGACAACTGTTTAAATGACGATAAACAAAAATCAGATCTGACCGTTCCAGCTCAAAAGTTTCTTTCCTGCGTGCACCGAACCGGTCAGCGCTTTGGTGCTGGACACATTGTAGATGTGCTACGTGGGTCAAACGCTGAAAAAGTACTGCAAAATCAACATAATCTATTATCAACTTATGATATCGGTAACGAGTTAAATAAAAAACAGTGGATGACATTATCGCGACAACTTATTCAAAAGAAGTTACTTCAACAAGATGAACAGTTTGGCGGTTTAAAGCTGACTCAGTTAGCTACTGATGTGTTAAAAGGTAAAGTGCCTTTTTATGCAATGTTGCAGCAAGCGGCTCCAGAAAAAAGTCAGAGGGCGTCTACGTCAGATGTGACTGGTAATATTGACTTAGTAGCACTGCTTAAAACTGAACGAAAAAAGAGTGCAGACAAGGCGAATGTGCCCCCTTATGCTATTTTTTCGGACCGAAGCCTGCAAGAAATGGCTTATTATCTGCCTCACTCAGAACAAAGTATGCTGCAAATTCATGGTGTAGGTAGCGCAAAGTTGCTTAAGTACGCCGAGCTATTTTTATCAATCATTGTCGACTTTTGTGTGCAGCATGACTTGCACGAGATTTCCAATATGCAAACGGCTAGCTCGCAGGTTAAAAAGGAAATAGCGAAATCGTCTAGCGCAGGCAGTAAAACAAAAGAGGTGGTGGAGCAATTTGAGAATGGTAGATCAGTGGCAGACTTGGCGCGTTTACTCAAGGTAAAAGACAATACCATCTATAGTCATTTATACAAATATGCCCAATTGGGAAATAAATTAGTAAAGCCTGAACGCTTGATAGAAGAAGCAAAGTTAACACAGGAACAAGTTCAAGAGGGTATTGCTGCATTTGAAGCACATGGCAGTGAACGTTTAAAGCCTGTGTTTGAGGCCTTAGGTGAAGATATCAAATATGAGCAATTGCATCTGCTTCGAGCTTTTTATCTGCATTGACAAATAAAGCCATGTGGAATGATACACTAAGTGCACTTGCGCATAACAAAGTGAAGGTGTGTGTTCTAATTTAGTGGGTATTTAGGCAAAAAAAGACCGACATAACTCGGTCATTTACATTTATTTGAATAGCTTTTCTCTATTTAACCTTCATGCCGGGTTGCGCGCCATCATGTGGCTCAAGAATAAATAAATCACCACCACCAGGCCCTGCAGCTAAAACCATACCTTCTGACATACCGAAACGCATTTTTCTGGGGGCTAAGTTGGCTACCACAACAGTCATTTTACCGACCAAATCCTCTGGCTTGTAAGCTGACTTAATGCCGGCAAACACTTGTTTTGTCTCACCACCTAAGTCCAGTTCTAAGCGCAGAAGTTTATCGGCTTTTTCAACATGTTCAGCTTTGGAAATGAGAGCAACCCGTAAATCGATTTTTGCGAAGTCATCAAAACTAATGGTCTCAGCAATAGGATCACGCTCTAAAGGTGTTAATCCATGGTCTTTTACAACGTTTGATTCTGTTGCTGTCGCGTTTTTCTTGCTGTCGATTTTAGGCTCGTCAATTTTTGGCAAACCCAAGCTCCCTCTTGAGTCTTCTATAATGGCACTCACTTTATCCATTTCAACTCTCTGCAACAAGGCTTTAAACTTATTAATAGAGTGTCCCAATTTAACTTCTTGTGCGCTATCCCAAGTAAACTTATCGTTGAGGAATGCTTGTGCTTGCTCTGACAGTTTGGGTATTACTGGGGTAAGATATATCACCAATATTCTAAATAGATGAATACCCATTGAGCACACATTGTGGGTCAGTGCCTGCTTGGATTGGTCTTTTACCGTTACCCAAGGCGCCTGCCTATCAATATATTGATTAGCTTTGTCAGCAAGCGCCATGATGTCACGTATTGCTTTGTTGTAGTGACGAGCTTCAATGTAATTAGCAATTGTCTCGCTGGCATTTTGAAACTCAGCTAACAATTCAGGAGCCTCGATGTTGTTAGCTAGTTTGCCATCGAAACGCTTGGTAATAAAACCTGCGCAGCGACTGGCAATATTGACCACTTTACCGACTAGGTCTGAATTAACTTTTAATACAAAGTCTTCAAAGTTTAAGTCGATGTCAGCCACTGAATCATTCAATTTTGATGCGAAGTAATAGCGTAAATATTCTGGATTTAAATGCTGTAAATAGGTTCGGGCTTTGATAAACGTGCCCGTCGATTTTGACATTTTCGCCCCGTTGACTGTTACGAAACCGTGAATGTTAACGCCGGTGGGTTTTCTAAAACCCGCACCATCGAGCATGGCAGGCCAAAATAAACAATGGAAGTAGGCAATGTCTTTACCAATAAAGTGATACAGCTCGGTGTCAGTGTCTTTTGCCCAAAAAGGAGTGTCATCGATACCGTTGGCGTTGCAGAAATTCTTGAAGCTAGCCATATAGCCGACAGGTGCATCTACCCAAACATAAAAAAACTTGCCTGGCGCATTTGGAATTTCAAAGCCAAAATAGGGCGCATCGCGGCTAATATCCCATTGCTTTAAACCTTTTTCAAACCATTCTTCTAGCTTATTTGCCATTTCGTTTTGAATAGCGCCAGAGCGGATCCAGCTTTTCAACATTTCTTCAAACTTGGGCAAATCAAAAAAATAATGCTCGGAATCTCTTAAAACAGGTGCAGCGCCTGATACTACCGAACGAGGATTTTTAACTTCAGTCGGGTTATAAGTTGCACCGCAAACATCACAGTTGTCGCCATTTTGGTTTTCAGCGCCACAGCTGGGGCAGTCACCTTTAATAAAGCGGTCAGGTAAAAACATTTCTTTTTCAGGATCGTACAACTGACTGATGATACGCTTGCTTATGTAACCTGCTTCATCCAATCGATTATATACTAATTCGCAAAGCTCCTTGTTTTCTGCTGAATGAGTCACATAATAATTATTGTAATCTACGTGAAAATCAGTCAAATCCTGGTAGTGTTCATTACTTGTTTGCGCTACCATTTGCTCTGGTGTAATACCCAGTTCTTGGGCTTTGAGCATTACAGGTGTACCATGCGCATCATCGGCACAGACACTGTAACACTCGTGACCTCGCATGCGCTGGAAACGGGTCCAAATGTCTGTTTGTATATGTTCTAAAAGATGACCCAAGTGAATAGAGCCATTAGCATATGGCAGGGCGCTAGTAGTCAGAATTCGACGCTTTGAAACAGGTTGTGCTGAAGTAGTAGGCATAGATGATTTTTAGTCAGTTTCACAAAATTAAAAATGTGCCAAGATGGTAGCCCAAACAACACCAATTTGCATTACGTAATTGGTTGCTTTGAGCAGTTTTAGTGCGTTTAAGGAGCAAAGAGTGTTTTTTTCGAAAAACAAGCGAGAAAGAATTCAAGATATTGAACAAGCGATAGCTGATTATTACGCAGTTGACCGCATATATGCGAAAACTGATGCGATAGTGGCTTTGGCTGATCCTGTAAAATACGCAGTAGGCAAAAAACAAACTATCGAAATCAGTTTAGGCTTTACTGTAAAGAGTACGCTTGAAGCATTAAAAAATGCGCTGCAGCAAAAATTGCCCAATATTGTTAATTGCAACATAGACATTTCATTTAATGTTCCAATTACCCAAGCCAAGGTTGCACCCATTCCTAATGTGAAAAATGTGATTGCTGTTTCCTCTGGTAAGGGAGGCGTAGGAAAATCGGCCACTAGCGTTAATTTAGCTTATGCATTACAAAAAGAGGGTGCTCGGGTCGGAATATTGGATGCCGATATTTATGGGCCTTCCGTTCCCATCATGCTGGGTAATCCCCAAGCGCACCCTGATAGTAAAGATAACCGCACCATGTATCCATTGATGGTTGAAGGAATTGCGGCTAATTCGATTGGTTACTTAGTGGAAAGTGAAAGTGCCTCAATTTGGCGTGGCCCGATGGCAACGAAAGCGCTAAAACAGCTGATTTACGAAACAAAATGGCCATTACTCGACTACTTGATTGTTGATTTACCCCCGGGCACAGGCGATATTCACATCACCTTGTCGCAGCAAGTGCCATTGTCGGCAGCGGTGATTGTGACCACACCGCAGACAATCGCTACGGCAGATGCCAAAAAAGGCATCGCGATGTTTAAAAAGTTGGAGATCCCGGTGCTTGGTATAGTTGAAAATATGAGCTACTTTGAATGTAAATGTGGCGAAAAGTCATATCCATTCTCCCAAGGTGGCTCAGTGCTCTTAGCCGAGCAGCATGACACTCAAGTATTAGGGGAGTTACCATTGAGCAATAACATTCGAGAACACGCTGATAATGGAAAACCGGTTGTTAATGCGTTGCCTGATAGTAATGTAACTTCAATTTATCAAAGCATTGCGCGTAAGTTATCGATAAAAATAGGTACGACTTTACAGCCACATCAGCTTGCTCGAGATAAAACTGCGGGAGAGGGTGAAAATGGCGTCAATATACAGGTTGTGAATAAAAGCTAGTTGCATGCATCAAGGCAGACAATAGTCTGTTGCAACCCACGCTAACTGTGATCATAATACGGCACTGTGATTGATAGCGTTCGACAATATAGCTTGGGGAAACAAAGCATGCGTTTATGTGACAAGGATATTTACCAGCATATTCAAGAAGGGAAAATTAAAATTGACCCGACACCTGACTATGATCAAATTAGCGGCCTAACGGTGGATGTTCGCTTGAGCAATAAATTTAGGGTGTTTCAAGACCATGCAGCCCCTTACATTGATTTGAGCGGTGAAAAAGGAAGCGTACAAAAAGCCCTTGACTCAGTAATGAGTGATGAAATAACCATCGGTGAAAACGATTCGTTTTATTTGCACCCAGGTGAACTCGCGATTGCTGTTACGCATGAATCTATTACTCTACCGGACAATATCGTGGGTTGGTTGGATGGACGTTCTTCGTTAGCGAGATTAGGCCTAATGATACACGTCACTGCGCATCGTATTGATCCGGGTTGGTCTGGCCAAATCGTGCTGGAATTCTTTAATAGTGGGAAATTGCCGTTAGCGCTGAAGCCGAAGATGAAAATAGGCGCTATTAGCTTTGAAGTTCTCAGTGGCCGTGCCGAAAAACCTTATAACGCCAGAGTTGACGCGAAGTACAAAGGCCAAACGGGTGCCATCGCCAGCCGTATCAGTTCTGACGATAGAACCGACAGAGACTAGGTTCTCAAATTTTCATGTACATAAATGGTATTTTTGATAGTCAGCTATATTTGGCACAAACTTAAGTCAGACGATAAACTCTTTGAACAGTCGCAATCTCAGTAGTGAAGTTATACACAGATGTTGTATTGAGAAGTTTATTTTAAGTATCTAACCAGCAATAACTTGTTCAGCAGCTAAGGCATAATAGAGACCTTTGCAGACCTTATGAACTTGCTAGGCATGTGATAAAACAGGGAACTGTAGCTTTTCATTATCAAATGAGCCCCTCCTATCATCGAGTATAAAAAGAGCATCTACTGGTATTAAAACATTTTCATCAAAGGAACCTTTGTCATTAGGGGTAAACCCTAACACAACCTTCCTAGTTTCTTTACTGGCCAACGCTGAAATGACTTTATCTAACGGTACTTCTGTTTCACAAAAGACATCTTTCAAGTATAAAGTATCCTGTTCGAAGTCGGCTACGACAACAGCGTCCAGCTCGTTAATGTAGTAGACATTGTCATCCTGGATCGCGCTATAGCAGAACATCACGAGAGAAGCATTATCTATCATTGATAATTGTGAAAAAGGAGCTGACTGATTAACTTTATTGAAAAGCAATTCTTTACTCTGGTTATCCAACATATTGAGTTTTGTTACTTCGGATTGACTAACCCGCAAGTTTGTTTCTTTTGAATATTGATATTCTTGTATACGGCTAAAACCAAACTTTGGATAAAAATTAAGCACACTATTATTGGCGAAAAGATAAATTAAATCACATTTCCCCCTCCATTCTCCTAATACCTTCTCCAACAAGAGCTTACTCAAACCTTGATTTCTATGTTCAGGATCTGTCATGACAGTCCCAATTTGGATATAGGTTCTCTTCTCGCCCTTAACTAAAAAGTCAATCACGTTTACACTGATATTAGAGACAATATGGTCTCCTTCTAATAATGAGTAAGGTCTATATCTATCACCCCAGTGACCACTTGTATGCCAACCCTCAAAATCGAAGCCATAAACTTTTTTAGTCAAACTATTGAAGCTTTTCCTTAACCTATCATCATTTTTGAAATCGACGACGTAACCGTAATCTTGACCATCTAGTTTTATAGTTTCCATACTAAGCCTCACAGCAATTGGACATTGGGGAAATAGGAGCATTCCTTTCCCTTAAAACTTAAGTGTTGGGGGAAATTAACTCGATTAGCCTGCAAACAACTGTCTAAATTTCTTTATGTAAAGTTATCACATGCCTTTTAAAAATCAAATATAGCTCATTCCACCATTGCTTAAGAGCGCTATAATGCTCAAAGTTGTCCTTTTGAACGTGACCCTGAATGATCCGGTCAGTAGCGACTTTTGCAAACAGTAATTGATTTTGTTGCTCAATCAGATGAGCCGGTGTTTGCAATTAATGAAGGTTGAAAACTTCCATATACAATATTTATGATTAAAAAACATACTTTCACAGGTGAAAGTTGGGTTTGACAATACTTAAATACAGCACAATCAAGATAAAAACAAAATAACGGTGGAATTATACAATGTAATCAATATAATACCCGCTTCGGTCGGTGTGTGGCGCAGCTTGGTAGCGCACTTCGCTGGGGGTGAAGGGGTCGTAGGTTCGAATCCTATCACACCGACCAATTAAGCTCTTCCTCAGATCCTATTCAAAGCAACAAATAATCAATAACATGTAACTACTTAGTAATGACTAAAAAGAGTGAAGTGTGGAATTTATTTTAAGCCCAAATGCGGTCGACATCATTCAATTAGCGTTAGCGCCTATTTTCCTCATTGTGGGCATAGGGACACTAGTTAATGTCGCCACAGGCCGGGTAGGAAGAGTGATTGACAGAGCACGCTGGTTTGAAGCTTTAGGCCGTCAACAACCGTCGTGCATTGATGGCGAAGCTCGACTCGAAATTCGGATACTAAACAAACGCTTGCGACTGGCGAATTGGTCCATTAACTTCCTTATTGCGTCTGCCCTTGTGATTTGTTTAGATATTATTTTGTTGATGATTAATGGTTTAATTAGTACCAGCCTCGACACCACCATATTATTCACGTTTATGATTAGCATTGTATTATTGACTGGGGGACTCATCGCATTTTTCTTTGAAGTTAGCTTAGCAACCGCATCGCTAAAAATAAATGTCTTAAAGATACAAAAGCTGACTAAAGATAAATAATTAAACTGCCAATTTTTAAGTTTAAAAACGCCTCAGGCAACCTGCTATTAAGCCAAAATAGCCACCGACTTTATTTGGGCCCAAATTTTCATTCCTACCATTAAGAATAAATCATCAATAGATTTACGGGTCACTTGAGCGACAATTTCTGAATTCATTAAGTCTATAGTAACCAGAGCTGTGGCGCCTTGTTGATCTATTTCAATACCGCCAATACGTCCTTCTAGTCGATTTAAAATAGTACTTTCTTTTTCATCCTGTAATGACAAGCTGACATCGCTCGCAATAATTCGCAGTCTGACAGTTTTGCCTATCGCTTGATTGTGATCTTGTAGCCAAAGCGTGTCGCCGTCAAATTCCGCTTTTACCAAATGCCAGCGTTCATCTTTTTGAATGATTTTGGCTTTAATCAGAGTGCTAGTTTCTTGCTTATAAATGTGTGGCAATTGAGCACTGGCAAATACGTCATTGATGCTGCCCTGAGTAACGACTTTGCCTTGGTGAAGCACAATGACATGGTCGGCTAACCGACACACTTCATCGGTTGAGTGACTTACATAGAGCATCGGCAAATGAAACATATTTTGCAATGCGGCTAAATAGGGCAATACGTCCTGTTTGCGCGCATTGTCCAGAGAAGCGAGTGGTTCATCCATGATCAGCATTTTTGGTTTCACTAACAAGGCACGAGCAATAGCAACGCGTTGTTTTTCACCACCCGATAATTGATCTGGCTTATGCTGCATTAAATGTCCAATGTCTAATGCATTAACCACCTCCGCATAAAATGCTTTTTGAACTTTTTCATGGCTGCGTTTTATTGCAAATTGTAAATTTCCTTGCACATTTAAGTGTTCAAATAATCGTGCATCTTGAAACACATATCCAATTTCACGCTCATAAGTAGGGACACAATGCTTATCATCAAGCCACGTTGTTTCACCTACTTTTAATAGACCTTGGGCACTTTTCTCAAGTCCTGCAATGCATCTGAGTAATGTTGTTTTACCGCTACCCGATTCACCTAAAATTGCGGTGATACCAGTACTCGGAAATTCGCTATTTACGGTCAGTTCGAATACTTGAGAACCGCTATGTAAAGTGGTCTGCAAATTAGCAATGATAGTGGACGACTTACTGTTAATTTGGGTCATAATCAACGTCCAATTCTAAACTTGGTAGCAATACCGCGCTTTTGGAAACTATACAGCAGCAAAAGGGCGATAAATGAAAAGCCGAGCATAATAGCCGATAGACGATGCGCACCAGCGTACTCTAATGCTTCAACTTGATCATAAATCTGGATAGAAACGACTTTGGTTTCTGCGGGTATATTGCCACCTATCATCAGTACAATGCCAAACTCACCTACCGTGTGCGCAAAGCCTAATATAGCCGCACTAATAAAGCCTGGCCTAGCAAGTGGCAAGATGACGTGAAAAAACGTATCCATAGGCTTAGAGTGCAGTGTGGCAGCAGCTTCTAATGGTTTTTTGCCAATAGCCTCTACGGCATTTTGAATCGGTTGTACGACAAACGGTAACGAATAAAACAATGAGGCAATAACTAAGCCCCAAAAGGTAAAAGGCAGCAGTCCTAAGCCAAGGTGCTCAGTAAGTTGACCGATAGGACCATCCGGTCCCATTGCAATTAATAGATAAAAACCTAAAACAGTTGGTGGCAATACTAATGGCAATGCAACGATTGCATTTATTGGCCCGCGCAGCCAAGACTTTGTTTTGGCCAACCAAACAGCTATAGGTGTACCTACAATCAATAGAATGATGGTGACGGTAAACGCTAGCTTTATGGTTAGCCAAATAGCATTAATGTCAGAATCGGTGAGTCCCATGCAAGTTCCTTGTTAGCAATACGTCGCTATTTTATTATTGCGAAAATCAATCAACTGTATAATGATGTGATTGTATGATGTTTTTCGCGTCATTGCTTTTCAAAAATTCAAAGAAAGCCAATGCCGCTGGATTTTGCTCTGCGTTATCCAATAAAATAGCATCTTGTTTTATTGGATTGTAATAAGATTTAGGGATCAGCCAATATGAACCGTGCTCTGGTTTTTGTGAAAAAGAGATGAATCCGATGTCCGCATTGCCGGTGGCAACAAATTGATAGGTTTGAGAAATACTTTCCCCCATTACCCATTTTGGCTTGCTCTGTTCAACTATTGACAGGTATTTTAAAACATCAACCGCTGCTTGACCGTAGGGTGCAAATTTAGGATTGGCAAGGGCTACTTTTCTGAACTGGTTATTGTATAAAACATCGGGAGAGTTATTAACTAATGCCGCATTGGAAGACCACAAAATGAGTGTTCCTTGTGCATAAGTAAAGCGTCCACGGGCACTCGCTTTTCCTCGCTTAATGAGTTCGTCAGGCTTCACTTGATCAGCGGAAAGAAACAAATCGTAGGGCGCGCCATTCACGATTTGGGCAAAAAACTTTCCCGATGAACTGTATGAAACGCGTATTTTATACGGTGTTTTTAGTTCGAACTGTGCCTTGATCTGTTGCATCGGTTTAATAAAATTCGAGGCAACGGCCACATTTGCATGCTGCGCTTCTATATTAACTGAAGGTGAGTTTGCAGAAGCTGGTTGATTCAAGTCAACGGCATTGCTTGGCTTTAATGGATACAGAAATAAGCAAATACAAACCATGCTTAATAGTAGAGCGAATGTTACATTAAATTTCATAGTTGGGTTTTTTTAGACTCGACGAGATGCAACATGACAGTGCAATAGGATACCAGTAATGTTGCTTTAATGTCTAAAATTTAAGATTGCTTTTTGGCTGATTCGGTATGAATATTTAGCCTCTTGTTGGCGTAACTAGTATTAATAGCTAGTCGAGTTAAACTACCTAAAAGCAGAAATAACGAGAGTGGATAAAAGGGGACAGTTTTATCGTATCTTGTTTTATGTCAAACTCAGTCCGTTGTAATCGTGTACATTAGGCAACAAAGAAAAACCAAATTTTGAAAAAACAAACAATTAAAAATCATTCAAAAATATACAGATGGAAAAAATTAAATGAAAAACTTTTTTAGACTAAGCGTGTTTACTTTAGCTGTATCCTTGGTCGCTTGCTCTCCAGTTGAGGAAGCCCCTTCGCTTAATACCGAGAGCATGCTTAGTCAAAATGTGCAGATTGATATGGCAACCAGTTCTGCAATTAATGTCGGCAAAGACTATCATTCCTATGCCAATCCAGACGAGGCCTTAGTAACGCACCTCAATCTAGATCTAAGCGCAGACTTTAGTACTAAAAAACTTATTGGTAGTGTGCAAGTGACCGTAAAACGTCAGCAAGAAAATGCAGATGAATTGATATTGGACACCCGTGATCTAGTTATCTTTAGCGTCACAAGTCAAGGCAATGATGTTGCCTTTGAACTGAAAGCTGCAGATGAAAACTTAGGTGCCGCGTTGCACATCAAAATGCCGAAAGGATCAGACACTTTCACTATCAATTATGAAACATCGCCAACAGCTTCCGGTGCACAGTGGTTAACGCCAGCGCAAACAGCAGGTAAAAAATACCCATTTCTGTTTACCCAAGCGCAAGCAATCCATGCAAGAAGCTTTATTCCTTTGCAAGACTCTCCGCAAGTCCGAGTAACCTATACTGCAACCATTAGAACACCCAAAGAGTTGTTAGCCGTAATGAGTGCGTCTAATGACCCTGACACTGAACGCGATGGCGTTTATGAATTTAATATGCCACAACCTATTCCATCGTACTTGATTGCTTTAGCTATTGGCGATCTTCATTTTAAAGCAATCGGCGAGCGCACTGGTGTGTATGCCGAACCCGCTCTATTAGATTCTGCGGCCGCTGAGTTTGAAGATACTGAAAGCATGCTAATTGCGACCGAAAATAAATATGGTCCGTATGGCTGGGATCGCTACGACTTGTTAATTTTACCACCTTCATTCCCTTTTGGAGGCATGGAAAACCCAAGGTTGTCGTTTATAACACCAACTGTGATTGCCGGTGACAAAAGCCTTGTATCGTTAATCGCCCATGAGCTAGCACATAGCTGGTCAGGCAACACAGTGACCAATGCAACATGGCGTGATCTATGGCTAAATGAAGGTTTTACTACTTATTTAACCTACCGCATTATGGAAATGGTGTATGGTGAAGACCGTTACAATATGGAAGCAGTGCTCGGTTATCAAGACTTGCAAGCTGCTATAAACTCACTAACGCCTGCTGACCAAATTCTTGCGATCGATTTGCGTGGTAGAAATCCTGATGATGTGTTTTCTAATATTCCATATGAAAAGGGGGCACTATTTTTACGCGAGATCGAGCAAAAAATTGGACGTGATAATTTTGATAAATTCCTGTTAAGTTATTTTGAGTACTTTTCATTTAAAAGTATTACTACCGAGGAGTTTATAGCTTACCTAGATGCAACGTTGCTAAGCCAATATGCCGACAAACTTGATAAAGCACGCATAAATGCATGGATTTTTGAGCCTGGAATTCCTGAAGGTGCTGCGGTACCAGAATCTGATGCTTTTGTGAACGTCGACAAAGCGAGAAAGCAATGGTTAGAAGGAGAGACCAACGCTAACATGACCCAAACGCAAGAATGGACGGTGCATCAATGGCTGTATTTTTTGAATAACATGCCAGAGCTTTTACAAGAAAAACAGTTAGCAGAGCTGGATGCTGCATTTTCGTTAACGGCAAGCAAAAATAATGAAATAGCACATAGCTGGCTGATGATTGCGGTGAAAAACGAATACAAACCTGCGTATGAACGTTTGTATGAGTATTTGACGACTATAGGCCGTAACAAATTAGTCAAGCCGCTATATCGTGAGTTATCGACCACACCCGATGGCAAAGCGTTTGCGAAAAAAGCATTTGAGCAGGCAAAACCAGGTTATCATCCGTTAACAGTGAGTGCGAATGAAGGTTATGTTGAGTAATCAATTATTTTTGCCGTGAGGAATTAAATAATTTGTTGTACTTATTTGGCTCTTTTTTCTAATCTAAACTTTACGGATTTACGGCTAAGTGTTATGAGTAAAGATTATAGGTTTCGCAAAGAAGAAAGTGACGATTTTGACAGCCAAGATTGGATTGTAGGTCAACAAAACGATGAGAGTAAGGTTGAAAAAACCAAAGCCGAGTTGGTGCGTAAAAAACGCGCCAGCAAGGATATGACCACTGCTCGTAATAAGCAAAACGACGATGCCGATAGTGTGCACTGAGTTATTTTTTGCTGAATTGCTGCATAAAGTTTGCACTAATGGTAAAAACCGCGTTATAAATCAGTAAACAATCGATTACTGATTTATTTGTGGATATTAGATTTTTAACTACCTTTCTTGAAGTAGCTGAAACCAGACACTTTGGTCGCGCTGCCGAAAATTTATATTTAACTCAGTCGGCGGTGAGTGCGCGCATTAAATTGTTGGAAGACTATTTCAATACTGCATTATTCATTCGAAAGCGTAATAGTATTCAAATTACGCCAGCAGGGCAAAAGCTGATCCCTTACGCCCAAGAGCTTTCGAATACATTGTCAATAGCAAGAAAGTTATTGGCACAAGAAGAATGCGAGCACATTAGTTGTGCCTCAACCCAGAATGCGTTTTTGCTGTGCTTTTCTAATTGGCTGCCAAACTTGCTGACTCACTTCAATCGCGTTAGCTTTCAGCATGAAATTGCCACTATTGAACAAATCACCAGACAACTGCATGAACACAGTGTTGACCTTGCCTTAACCACATCACAAGTTAAGTCGGATAATATTGACAGTACTTTGTTGTTTGAAGTCTTACTTTGTATGTATCAGTCAAATAGCGCGAACGGCGAAGCTGATAAAGAAATTCATGATATCAATATTGAATGGTCACGCTCTATTAACGACAAACTGGGTAAACTGCATCCCGAGTTGCGAAAAGCCAAATTGCGCACATCTTCAATAGACGTTGCACTAAAAATGGCTGCTGCTGGGGCCAGTCGTTTAATATTACCGATAACATCACATGCATTTTTGGATACGGATTTACGAGGGGTGCTCGCCAGTTTTACGCCTTTGCAATTGACTAAAGAAGTTAAAATTCCCGTCTACTTAAGTCAATTGAAGAATCAAAAAAACCGAGGAGTAGAAGAAGTAATTGCTTATATGCAATTAAAAATAGGTTGATTTTGTCGACAAAAAATACTGCTGGGCTAGCACATGTCTGTATCAAATTGCACCTTCATAATAACGGCACCTTGATACAAGGTGCCGTTATTTATTATTTTGGTAAATTGGCAATCGGTTGATATCCCTCAGACTCTAGCTCGTGGTTTACACATAAAAGCAAGAATTCGTCCATTGATAATTTCCCTGTTCCCTCGTCTTCCGCAATTTCCTTGCAGTATTCTTTGTATTCCATAATAAGTTGAGTTTCAGCGACAGGACGATCGTCTGCGATCGTCGATGCAGCAAAAAACAAGCCAGCCACTAGTAGCGTATATTTCATAAAACCTCCAAATCTAAATGTGTTTCGACGTACAAAGTGTATGTCGCTAATGTATAAATGCGAGCAAAAAAAATGTTCTTGAGGAACAATTTATTTGACTCAAATGAGCTGATTTTTATCTTGATATAGTGCGCGTAAAGACTATATTTCGCGCGTTGTTAACCGCGTACTTTTACTGATACTTGGAAGCAAAAATGATGACGATATTAATTGTTGTTGACTCGCTGAATGAATTTAGTCAATTAGTTTTACTTGATTTTGAAGTGCTTGATTTTGACAGGTATTTATTTGTATTCCCTAAACGTGATGAAGGCAAAATGCGTCTCATTAATTTGTGTGCCACGGATAGATATTTGAGCAAAGGGTATTATTGTTCTCTTTTAGCTGAGGCAAGAACAGATAAAGTGTTGCCTAGCGTCAATACCATCAATGATTTGATTATTGAAAGCTAAGGATGCAACGAGTATTTTGAAATGCTGCAACAAAGTATTTTTATATGACGCTTTTAGCTATCACAAAGTACCCTCGCCATGCAGACATTTTGTGTCAGATAAAGAGATGCCAACCGCAGAAAAATTAGCTGAAGATTTCCGTTTCCCCATGGTATTAAAACTGCCAGAAAGTTTTTTTTCTATGGGTGTATTTAAGGTTAACGATATGCAGTTTCGAATAGCAGCTAATCAAGATTTAGATGTTTTAGAGCATATCGAGATTGCGTGTTTTGACAATGATAGGTTGTCGTGCAGGTGCATGAGTTATTGGATAAAAGCAGAGAATGGTATTTAAATTTTAGCTCAAAAGGCAACTGAAGTTGTTTGCTATGGTCTGGTTATTTTGCGCAAAGGTAGTCGCTTATCACGTTTGTATTCACTTGCTGTGCTTCCCAAAGCGAGAGGTCATAATATCTCACCAGCCTTGTTGCTTAAGCTTGAAGAGTTAACGTTAAGGGAACAACGTTTGTTTATGCGTTTGGAGGTAGCTGAGGATAATCTCGGTGTCATCAAAATGTATAAAAAGTTGGGCTATCGCAAGTTTAGTATTTATCGTCAATATTATGCAACAGGTGCCGAGCCTTGTGTTTTCAAAAAGCTATACAACAAACCACGATGGTCAGTAATATGCGCTAGTACCCATGGTATAAGCAGACCACTGGATTTCCCTGTGGTGGAACGCTTGTATTTGAGCTTATCAAGGTATTTAGAATTAAAACCAAGAACTGAATTGTTAAATCTAAGACTGCAGACTAAGCATGATCGATATCACATGTTGACGGTTGAGCAAAACCACAAACATTTATCGTTTTTGGAATCGATAGTTATTCTTCTTATTGCGACCGAAATTGTGCTCTTCTTTTTCAAATAATGTGTGTTGTGTTAATCACTAACAAGACCATTTTGTTTTAAATAGACGGCATATTTATTATGCTGGCCTACTGCTCTTTGATGAATCGGCTCAGTAACTTGGGCTGAACTCAAGGTTTTAACCATGCTGACGAATTCTCGCTTATCTTCTCTCTTATATTGCTCATACCAACATTCCTGTTGATGACTCAAGTCACAAAATGTAAGTACTTGTTGAATAGTTGATTGTGGCTGACTAACTAAAGTTTCGTACTCTATTTCAAAAATCTCATCTTGATAGATCTGCTGCCAGTGCTGCATTAGCTTACTGTAAAGTTGATTGTAAGCTGATAATTCAGCGAGATCACACAAGTAAGGTTCGTTAGCGTCAAAATGATTCTTAAAAATCGAAAGCCCAGTATCAGCAAACTGTCGCGTCAAATGAATGATTTTTGCGTGTGGAAATAAAGTCTTAATTAAGCCGATAGATTGAAAGTTAGCAGGCAGTTTATCAATCACAAATGGCGTGCTTAATTGCCTTTTTTTAATCGCATTTGCATAAATATTAGCTGCTTGCTGACAAATTTCTTGTCCTTTGCTGGTGTCCAATTCAGGCATAAATAAAGGGTAGGGCTGTTGCGTATGATGGGCCACGAAGTTGGCTACTTGGCTGGCAATAATAGTTTGTTCGCCTAAACTTGACACATCTGAATGCTGACACAGCATCTGCTCGAGTAAGGTAGACCCAGTGCGCGGCAAACCAAGGATAAAAATAGGCGTAAAACTCATGGTTTCAGCTTGCTGATATTTTTGTGTATTGGAATTTATTTGGATCGCTTCAAAAAGAGCGGACAAATCGTTGACTCGATAATCACACATAGATAATTGAAGCTGGTTAGCAACTTTCCAGTGCGCAAACGCCGGTTTGCTTTGTTTTGCTAATTCGAAGTAGCGACCAAGCGCGTAGTTAACAATCATTTGTAATTTTTTATTGTTGGCATTGACGGTATTAAGGGCATTGCAAGACATGTTGTTAGATAAGTGTTCAATGTTAGGCATTTTATTATTTATTGCGCTGAGAGCATCATGCGCTTGGTTGATATCTTGCATTTGACCAAGGTTGAGTTTGAGCAACCATGCATAACTACTTAGTAAGTTGTCATCTGAATAGCTTATACAGTTGGAGGCTAGCTTATCCGCTTTAATCAGTTGACCTACTTCTCTGTAAAAATTAGCCGCTCGATAGATAACAACAGCGTTTTTAGGAAATTGAGTTAGGGCAAAGTTGATTACGGTTTCAACATCACTCACAGAATTAACCATTTCAAACGCGTCAGCCATTTTAAAAAGAGGCTCATGTTGTGTCGGCAATAATTGACAAGCGTTAGAGAGTTGTGTAATCGCTGAGTCAAACTCTTCCACACTGAGTAGCGCAGATCCAAAATAAAAACAGACATCACCGCGCTTCGGTGCCAATTTCTGTAATTCTAAGAATAGGTTAAATGCACGTTTAAAATCACCACTGGCAACTGCATCTTGCGCAATGCTGAGCTGTTTTTCAAAAGATACGTGCGAATCCTGCATAGTCAAAATAATGATTTTCCAAAATTAGCGAGTACAAGCAAAAATGCCATACAAGACAGTATAAATAAAGCAAAACTAATGCCAAAAAAAAGCCTTGTCTTTGAGGACAAGGCTTTTGTAGCGCATTTACTGCTTAGAAGCTATAAGTTGCTTGTAAGTAGTAGAAACCACCATTGATGCCAAATGGAGAGGTTTCATAGAAAACACCACCCCATGTGTTGTTGCTGATGCCTTCAGAGGCCTGAATGCTTGTCGGTATATTTATACGTTGAGCATCTTGGTCAAAGATGTTTTGGGCACCTGCAGTGAGAGTGAATTCTTCGGTTAGGAAATAACTAAATTCAAAGTCAACAGTAACGGCGGCATCGGCTGTAATAGCTGTCGCATTATAATCTACGTGGACACCTTGGTATTCGCCGTAGTAATTAACACGTGTAAAGAATGAAAACTCATCCATGCTTTGTGCCCATGTTGCTGTAGCACGATGGTTAGGAAGGTCTTCTTCTAAACGCTTGACTTTAAAAGCACCAGTAATAGCACTAAATCTATCGACTTTAGTTTCGTTCCAGTTATACGCCACGCTGAAGGTAGAGTTTCCACCCATCATCTCAGTAGCGTAGTTAGCAACTAAATCGATACCTTGTGTTGTGGTATCAAAATCGTTAGTAAAGAAACTTACCTGTGCCAAACCTGCAACATTCGGCACGCCAGCGGCGATGAGTGTTGCTTTGTTTGCGCTACTTAAATCAATTTTCTCAGATTGACTGATACGGTCTTCAACTTCGATGTTGTAATAATCGAGTGTAACGAAAACATCACCTAAGGTGTACACAGCGCCTAATGTGTAACTCGTTGAATCTTCTGGCGTTAGCTCAGTACCACCTAATTCAACCGAAATTGGGTTAGTAGGAGGAAGCAACGCAGAATCAACCAATACACCACTGCTTAAGTTAGTTTGCACGTTACTTACGTTAGCTTGACCAACGGTGGGTGCTCTAAAGCCTGTGCTATATGAACTCCGCAAAGAAAAATCATCATTTACGTGGTATTGACCTGCCAACTTGAAGTTAGCAGTTGAACCAAATGTGTCGTAGTATTCATAACGAACAGCAACACCGAGTAAGAACGCTTCTGTGAATGGAATTTCTGTGTCTAAATATACTGCGTAGTTACGACGAGTTGATACGCCTTGATCAGACGGTTTAAACCCGGGAAAGCCATTTGAACCAACGCTGAAACCTTGGTCAAACAACGGACCGTTTTGAAACGAAGCAACGTCACCGGCAATAACTTCAAAGCTTTCTTCACGCCATTCTAAACCACCAGCAATGTTCACTTCGCTATATAAATCGAAGTCAAATTGCTTAACCATATCTAGATTGAAGCTCTTTTCGAGTTGAATGTATTTACCAGGCGCGAAATCGCGAGGAGTATCTGGACCTAGCGAAGAGTTCAAGGTATTAAAGATAAGAAATGCTGATTCACTGCGACCCACTGAACCGCTGACATCATAGAACCAACCTTCAGCAAAACCGCCTTTGATGTCACCTTTGGTACCAATAACTAAGGATGTATCCGTTATGTTACCACCAAAGTTTGGGGTGAAACCTTCTGCAATGTCTTGGTTATGGGCGAAACAGTTTGCGCCAGCTAGCTGACCCAATGCGGTTGGATCAGGTAAACCATTTGCAGCAACTTCAACAATTGGGCAGTTTAACTGCTGTGATAAACCGTCCAATGAACCAACTAAGATAGTTGCTGGAGCAGCATCCCATGCAGTCTGACCGGCTTCATCGTCATCACCTGGACGGTAACCAGCAGTGCCATCAACATCGCGAACGATACCGCCGTAGACACCAGGACGTGTGGTTGGATTCCGGTAATAGAAACCACCGCGTACATCGCGTTCAGAATAATTTCCGAACATGTAGAACTCTTTATCATCACCTAAATCAAGACCAATGTTAACAAAAATAGTTATATCGTCTTTTACTTCAGGTGAACCCCAGATTTGAGCTGGGTTTGCAACATTTAAACCGGCTTGTTCGAATGCTGTAGCGTCGGCACGTTGAACACTTCGACTGGTTGCATCAGAATTTTTATACTGGAAACTCAGGTTAGCGAAACCATCATCTGTAAATGGTAGCCCTACGTTTCCTGATAATTGACTTGTATCGCCATCACCTTCGTAATATGAACCTTGACGAAGCGACAATGAACCACCTTCAGCACTGTCCTTTAACACGAAGTTCATTACGCCCGCGATTGCATCAGAGCCGTATTGCGCTGCAGCGCCGTCACGCAGTACTTCAACTTGCTTCAATGCAACGCTCGGGGTCACACTGATGTCTGGGCCTTGAGCACCATCGTTAATACCACCACCTAAGAAGGCGATAACAGAGGAACGATGACGGCGTTTGCCGTTGACTAAAATTAGTGTGCTATCTGAAGATAGGCCACGCAAGTTAGCGGGACGCACCAATGTTGCTGCATCACTAATTGGGTTTGCATGCACGTTTAATGAAGGAATTGTTCCTTTTAATAATTCTAGCATGTCTGTGTTGCCGCCTTTGCCGAGCTCATCACCACCGATAATATCGATTGCAACTGGTGAATCAGCAATTGAGCGAGGTGCTGCACGACTGCCTACAACCGCGATTTTTTCAACCATGGATGCTTTCTTGTCGTCTTCTTGCTGTGCTACAGCTGGTAATGCAAAAGTGAGGGATGCGGCAGCACTAACGGCTAAGCCAATACGTACGCTTCTTGTTAATAGTGTGAGGTTGTTTTTCATGTGTTATCCCGTTTATAAATTTTAATTATTTTTAATAATAAAATTTAAATAAGTTGCGTTTTTATTTCTATTATTCGCAATTATTAAGATATAGTTCCTTTAGATCCGATGTTTTCAACGTGCACAAGGCTTAAACGTTGATTTCCGAAAAATACCGTGCCTAAACTCAGATTACAATTAGCAAAAAGTCTATAAAATATTAAACTTTTAAAAACGGAATACGGTTTTTTTTTGTTTTTTAGTACTCGTTGTGTCGTGCGGATATCAGCGTGGGTGGGTCTCAAGCAGATATTTGTTAAATGTAGTGGATAAGTTATTAACATAAATTTAACTAAAATTAAATTAAACTAAATGAGGTTAAATTTGTTGTGGTCAAGCATACCCGAACACCTTTTTAGCTAATTCTTCTGCTTTATCTGATAACGCTACAATGTAAGACGTTGTTTTTTTTATTGAACACCTCTTAGGGGAATATTACCACCTAAAAACCTGCTCGGGTTCAGTTTGCCACTTCAAGTTGGGTACGAGTCGGCTGGACAATTGGTGACTACATTAGGTGATAATCCAGAATGATTAAGATCGGAATCAAGTTTTGCGGCGCTATGTGGAGTCAGTCCAATTCCGGCATCATCTGGCAAAACTAACCACCATCGCCTTAATAGAGGCAGTGGTAGAGTGGGAAATAGTGCACTACATATTATTGCTATTGGAATACTGTGCACTGAAGAAGGCCCATAAGCATGTGTTAAAAAGCGCATAAGTGATGGAAAGTCAAAAATGGAGACTTTGAGATGTTGAAATTGAAGGTGCTAGGTAAGCAGTTTTTTCTTTATTTATAGACATTTTACTTGCGCTTTTAAGTGTCAAATTTCTTCTTGCTCTGGTGTTGGTTTGCCGTTGCCATAAAAAACGTGTCCATCACTATTGTCAGATTATTTTACCCAACGGCGAAAAGCTTTAGGATTGACACCTAAACTTGTAGACGCTTCAATCTAGGAATAATTTTTTCAACGAATAATATTATGGCATCAAGCTTAAATTATTTTGAGTATTTTTTAGGTTTTTTCATTTTCTATCCCAGTTAAGTTTATTACCTCTTAACTGGAGTAGTTGGCTCCATTAAACCACGTCAATACTCAAATATATATTTTTAAGTATGCTTTATGAATTAAAGCTTGACCATTAATTTCCCATTATTTGTACCATCAAATAATTTCAAAAATACTTCAGGAATGTTATCAAAGCCATATTCAATATGTACTTTATTTTTAATTTTTCCTTCAGACAACCAAGTACCTAATTCAACTACAGCACTATCCATTTGATCTACATAATCACGAATTAAGAATCCCTTTATAGCTGCAGACTTTACAACTAACTGCCACAAATTAGAAGGGCCTGGCAGTTCTTGAGAACTGTTATACTGAGCAATCATGCCACAAATAATAATACGAGCTTTTTCAGCAATGTTATCAAGTACTGATTCTAAAATATATCCACCCACATTTTCAAAGTATATATCGATACCGTTAGGGCAAACCTCATTTAGCCGTTTTGATAAACTATCTCTGTCTGAGAATGTTTTATAGTTAATTGCTTCATCAAAGCCATATTCATCCTTTAACATTTTACATTTTGCATCACTTCCTGCAATACCGATAACATTACAACCTTTGATTTTACCAATTTGACCAACGATAGAGCCTACAGCACCAGCTGCACTTGATATTACAAGTGTATCTCCACTTTTAGGCTGTCCTAATTCAAGTAAACCAAAATAAGCTGTCATACCAGTAGCACCGAGTACTGAAATAAGACATTCTTGCGGAACACCAAGATTCTTTGGCATTTTTGTAGCAAAAGAATGTATGTGTCTCATTGTATTTAAACAGGTATATTCTTCCCATGCATTTAAACCCAGTACTAAATCCCCCACGTCATAATCTGGATTTTTGCTCGCTATCACAGTACTTAATGTACTTGAACGTATTGGCTCTCCAAGCTCGATTGGAGGCATATAACTTTCCTCGCTTTCACTCATCCAGCCCCTGATAGCAGGATCTAAAGAAATAAAGTCATTTTTCATTAAAAATGACCCTTCTTCTAGGGGTTTTATAACAGATTCTTTTAACTCGTAATTGTCTCTACAAGGTATTCCTTTGGGCCTAGATTTTAGGAGATATTGCTTGTTTTTTTTTGGTAATTGCATGTTTTTCCCCGATAATTATAAATTTCATATAATGGATAATTTCATGTTAGTTAAATCCCCTCTCTGTCAGACTATCTGTCGCGTTTAAAATTTAACCATCATAGTTAAGTTGAGGGCGTGGAGTCACCATGCAACATTATTCACCTGAAAGAAAAGAGTCGGCGCTAAAGAAGATGCGGCCACC
>Ga0307930_1000093_pt1 | contig 62007 bp, 41 predicted proteins | sample OrgLakmetageno46_FD_203161 | JGI IMG/M metagenome (GOLD analysis project Ga0307930, IMG submission 203161) | Saline water microbial communities from Organic Lake, Antarctica - #46 | ecosystem: Environmental > Aquatic > Non-marine Saline and Alkaline > Saline | place: Antarctica: Organic Lake...
ATTACTCTCTCAAAAGAGAGTAATAGATCAAAGCTGGGGATCCGTGTCAAGACATTTTTAACAAAAATAGATCAAGTGCTTATTTAATGAGCGAATTTAATTAAAAATAGGGGTGCGGAATGACAGACTCACTACGAATCTGATAGATACGATGAAATGAGAGGGCAACTATTTGAGTGGATGCAGCAAGGGACACTTAAAAACGCAGAGAATTGCTTTGAAGGTATAGAGCATGCACCAGCCGCATTTTGTGGCATGTTTACCGGTAATAATTTTGGCAAAACAATAATTAAACTTTAAGAGGAGGTCATGGCTATATTAATCTCTGGGAGAAGTAAGTTACAAAAAGAAGACGCCGAAAAAGTATAGGGCGTTAAGCAATTTGACCGGTTAGCGGCAATTATCTTGACCGGTTGCTACTGTTTTATTTCGCTTCTTTCATTGCTGTTTTTCGTGTGTAACTCTCTCCTAATAATTGAACAATATGTACGCTTTAGCAGTGTGTTTTTTACTAAATACTGCACATTATCTGCACTAAGACGAATGCCGCGTGTTGTTGCAAACAGTGCATCCTCTTCCACACTAGGAAGCGCGAACAGCCAAGCCTTCAGGATACAAACAGCAGGCTTAGTAAAAGGAGTACTTCTTTTTCCTTGCAACCTTTGCCGTTACATCAAACGTGCGCCGCTTGGTCAAGCACTAGAGACGCACGATTGAGGCTGATGAGTTCAGAAATACGCCACCCTGTCTTTAAAGCGAAATGTAGTACTTAGTGTAAGCCCAATATTTTTTTACCTTGTTTAAAAGTAATATCAACTGGAATTCGTGCATCTGACAGTTTCTGCAAATCGGCGGCTAAATCAGGCTTAATAACACCCATTGTTGTAACCATCTCAGATACGCCCGCATAGTTTCCATCTCCCTGCAGCACAAGAATTTTGTTTGAGAGAGCATCTATCGCATTACCCATTTTGTCGATGTCGACTAAATACAAGCCTTTTTCATTGCGTTTGAACGCACCTTCTTGTTTGAAAAAGTTAAACCTAACCATGTTTGCTTTGCCATGCGCACTTGAGGCACCGAAACGAATTGAACGAAAGATACCAGCCATGAAGGTCACGTAGTAATCTTCCAAAACCCCTTCAGTTATTGCGCCCTTTTCTAGTAACTGACGCACCATATAAAGGCCTAATATATCTGCTTTACCTTCTTCTAAGGCCGAAGAATGCTCTTTCAATGCTTGTCTAACAGTGCCTTCACCACTTAACAGGTTTTTGATACCTAATCCATGAGCGACTTCATGAAACATGGTGTTGCCAAAAAACGCGTCAAACGTGACGTGTTTACGTTGCTGTTCAACAATTAATTGGTCTGCAATGGGTAACATGATGAAATCGAATTTGGCGCGCATTGCATTTTTTAGTTGTAATCTGCGTGTGCCTTTTTGCAGTTGTACTTCTTCGTCGTTTGGCAAATTTATTGCAATGGTTTTGCTACCGGCATTTGAATGTCCCGCATAGTAGATAACGTCATATGCATTTAAATCCCCATCTGTGCCAGGCATCTGCGCTTTATAAGCGTCATCAACGGGTAAGCCTTTTTGTAATTCAGGAAGGTAAGCGGCGTACTTCGCTAGTTTTGCACTCCAAGATAAGTCTTTTAATAATACGTATGATTCAAAAGCGGCTCTGTAGCCGTATAATTGGTCTTCATAAACTTCAATTGGCCCAATAACGACATCAATAGGGTTCGTTTTCATGTCCATCCAAGCGAAGTCAGATGCTTGATAATCATCAGTTAATAAGGCCTTTGCACGCATATTTAGATAGCTGGCAAAGGACTTGTCTTCAGCAAGTGTAGCTGCTTGCTCTAGTAGGTTAGCGGCGGCGGTCAATTCTGACTTGTATACTTGTGAATATTTTTGCGTACTTAAATTTCCGTTTCCGTCACGAACGATAATGGAGTAAAGGCCTTGCTTATCTTCAAAATTAGCGGCTTCGAATTCTTCTTTACTCATATCAGTTGGATAAAACTGTGCGCCTTTCGATTTCTCTTCTACCCCTGATAAAAATGCAGTGTTACCGTTTAATCTATCCCATGGACCATAATTAATATCAGCAAAGGCGCTAATTTTAGGATCGTCAATACTTTCTAAAAAGCCAGACTTGTCTTGACCAAACGCTTGTTTCCAAAATAAATCATCCATAATTTTAGATGCATCAATAAGCACACTCAACATCTTCCTTTGATTAGGGGAATAGCTTGATAAATCAGCGCTTAACTCAACTGGATAATATATGTCGAGTCTTGACTGATCGACGATTAACGGAGATTGCCCAGTAACAGGCGATTGTCCATATGGGTTTTCTTGCGTTTCAGTTGATGGTTTTGAACATCCTGCCAATGAAGCAATGACAACAACCGCGATTGCGCTGAGTGCAGCCATTTTATGTTTATGCATGATTTGTCCTGTATTATTATTATTGTAATTGATTTTTTCTATTTTAGGCAGGTTTGTAGCATGCATGTATGCGCACTGCCTTAACTAAATGTTAAGACAGAATGTCATCTGATTGCAAATGTAACTTTTGTTATTTACGCAAATGTTAAGAGCGATGGTAGGCTTCATCCCCGTCGATATCTGGCATGCTCAAGGGTAAAATCCTTGACAGCATCTGCCGCAGATGTTGCTGCGATCCTCTGATAATTGCGTCGACGCATTTCCAGTCAGCTGCGCAGGTCAAATTATGCAGGCGTCTAGGATCTGAATTTATGGGTAATGTACATTATCGATAGATGTCGTCATGCTTTTATAAGGAAAATATTAAGCATTATTTGTATATCCCGTTACTTTTAATGCTTTTATAATGAAAACGCCTTCCAAAATGCTGTTTTGGTCTCTGTTAAGCCGAGAGATCGGGAAATATTGTATTGGTTTGCACTTGCTTTAGTCCCCAGTGATGCTGTAAACCTTTGGCAATCCACTCTCTCACATCGGATGTAGGCATTAAATCTCTAGCTTCAAATAAGTGATTCTGGGAAAGTCCAGGCCACTTACCTAAGACTTGACCTCCTTGCGGAATATTACCGCCAAGCATAAATAAACATCCTGCCGTGCCATGATCTGTCCCGGCAGTGCCATTTAATGCAACGGTTCTGCCAAATTCCGTTGTTACTATCACTAATGTATCCTTAAACGATTCTCCGAGTCCTTCTTGTAAAGACTGTATGCCTTCATCAAGCAGAGTAAATTGTCGCTGTAGACGGCCAGCTTGGTTATTGTGAGTATCCCAGCCACCGAGCTCAAGCATAGCGCAATTAATGTTGTCGTCATTTTGCAGTATTTTACCGCATCTATTTGCTAACAGCGTAAACTTTGGTCGTGTTTTACCTGTCGACATCATATTTGGGTTATCGCGCTGCTCCTTTGCTTGCTGCAGCAACAGTGTTAATTCCTGGTCGTTCTCATACAGGTGTTCTAGTCGGTCGAGCAGATCATCGTCGGCGGCTTTAAAACTGGATGGATACCATGTAATTGCTGAAGGCTTTTTATTCGCTGAAGGCTTTTTATTCGCTGAAGGCTTTTTATTCGCTGAAGGCTTTTTATTCGCTGAAGGCTCTGAACTGCTGCGTAACGCGATAGGGATGGTGCGAGCAATAGCTAGCCCTTGGCCGTGGTATTGATCTAGTGCTCTTGCCATCCAACCATTTTCGTGATCAATGTCGTTTAGGCCACTTTCCATCTGGTCTTGCGCGTCAAAGTGTGACCGTTCCCTATAGCCGCTAGCGACTGCAATTACTGGGGAAAATTGTTTGTTTTTGTATAACTGGTGCAAATGCTTAAACGCGGGGTGCAGGGCAAAACCACTGTCTAAGGGCAGCAGAGACCCTTTAATATCACTGAGAATATTCGCACGATAAGCGAAGTAGTCGGGGTCAAAAGCCGGAATAACCGCATGCAGTGAATCCATCGCACCGCGTAACATTATCCAAACCACTTTTTTATTTTTATTGTCAGTCGCTTGCTTGTTAGTAGCATGTCCGATTGCTGCACCTATCGTTGGAGTTGATAAAAACACACCCCCGGCAATTGTTGAGCGTATGAATTCTCTGCGTGGATTTTTTATATTGGTCATCGCATTATCTCCTCAAAAACTCTGGACTCATAAATAACATCGCTAAGCCTTGTTGTTTGCTTTCTGCACGCATTATATGTTGGGCTGTTGAGGGACTTAATAAATCGCCTAACGCCACCTTTGCAACATCAATTGGCGTTATTTTAACTTGTCCTGCGATATGCTCAGCCCATTCAATCCGATTCATAAGAGCAGATGCACTTGCCCAGTCTTGTGCGTTATCAGAAAAGCCAGCGGGCGAGCCCGATGAGTAGGGTGCTTGTCCCAATATTTCTAGGCTCTTAAGAATATCTGGTTTGATGTTGCTTAGCTGGCAAGCTCGCTGCAGTGAAATAACGTATTCTCTAGGTGTTTTGAACTTGCTTGACTTCTGCGACCAACTCAATGGGTGTTCGATCATGATTATCATGACGCTTGGGATATGACCTGCAGTTTCTACCCAACGTTTTGCCAGTTGCTCAACCAGCGTTTGCGGTGGTGAATCAGCAATAAAGTGTTTCGCTAGCTTATACGATAAATGAAGTGCAGTTTGCTCGTGAGTTGCAAGACTGTTAAGCATATTCACAGCTTGTTGCTCGCTGTTTCGTGTTGCGGCAGCATAACGCTCGCCTAATAATGTTTTCTCTCCAGGTTCGTGTGCATTTGCTTTAAACACAAAACCCAGTGCTTCGCGCTTTTTCCTACCTCCAATACTCCAGCCGGTTAAGCCTTTGGAAAGGGCCTGCACATCGCTTTGTGCATAACCACCATTGACACCCAAGGTATGCAACTCTAAAATTTCGCGCCCCAAGTTTTCATTCAATCCACGTTTTTGCCGTTTCAGGCCGAGTGCTGAGTTAGGACCAATTGAACTCTCATTACTCAAGTAATATAACATCGCTGGATGCTGAGTAACTGATACTAACATGTCGGCAAAATAACCATTTAGATGCGGCGCTATCGCTTCTGATTCTAGGGTGGGGGCGATTATTCGCATGTTTGCATTGGTATTACTAAGGCTAAAGTGATTAGCGAAAAAGTCTTGTAGCCGAGCTTGCAATGGTTGTTTGGTTTGAATTGCCTGTTGCACGATCTGCTTGCTGAGCTTTTTGCTACTAATGATCATTGCTCGACGTTTATCTTTGAGCGACATTATTGCTTCATTATTTTCAGCTGATTGCTGTACTGTTTTCCTATCACGCCGGTAGGCGAATATTTGTTTGAGAGCCTGTTCACTGGTCCATTTAGGGCTTTGGATAGAATAATCGCGAAGCTGATCTAATAACCATTGTTGTGGATCTTCAATATTCATACTTGCTAAGGCAGGTGTCGCACCATAACCAAAGCGGTTAAACGCAATGTACAGGGAACTTTTTTGCATATTCTACTCAAAAAATTTGATCTTCTTATACGGACTGCTTATGGACCAGCCCATTAGACTCAAAATAATTACCCGTTTAACGGTTTTTTGTAACGGCCTCTTTATAACTATAATTTTGAATCTTTCGTTTTATTTAGCATACTGCTAGCTACTGTAAACGACAATCTACATTACACTATCTTTACACTTTACTTCTATGGCAAGTTTTAGCCTAATATTTAGCGTTTACAGTGACTGGTTTAATGACCTTTACAGTAATTAATTGGATAATTAAGTCGCTATAGCTTGTCACCTTAACAACCTAATACGATTTGGGGTATTATGTTGAAACAGTTATCTCAACACAGTTATCGTTACTGCTAGGAAACCCCTAATTACTATGCCTACTATTGAATTTGATGCACCAAAAGAACTTCAACACGTTTATCTTGTGGGTGGGGCGGTGCGCGATAAACTGTTAGGCGTCGCCAGCAACGATAGAGATTTTGTGGTGGTAGGTGAAAGCACAGAAAATATGGAAGATCTGGGCTTTCGATCAGTCGGTGATGATTTTCCAGTTTATCTTCACCCCAAAACAAAAGAAGAATATGCACTGGCACGAACTGAACGCAAAATAGGTAATGGATATCGGGGGTTTGCTGCAGATTCAAATAAAAACATTACGTTGGAAGACGACTTAGCGCGTCGCGATTTAACTATTAACTCAATGGCGATGGATAAGTATGGACGCATTTTTGACCCTTATAATGGTCAAGAAGATCTTAGCAATAAAGTGTTAAAACATACCACTGAATCGTTTGCTGAGGATCCTGTTAGAGTATTGAGAGTGGCTCGTTTTTATGCGCGTTTAGGACCACAATGGCAAATCCATGAGTCAACTAAACAGCTCATGTCTGATATGTTTGATAATGGCGAACTAACACACTTAGTCGCAGAGCGGGTGTACAAAGAAACGGAGCGGGCACTGATGGAGCCTTACCCGCATTTGTTTTTCGAAACACTGATAGATTTTGGTATTTTTCCAGAGTTAGCAAACATGCGAGGGGTTCCTCAACCCGTTAAACATCATCCTGAAGGAGACGTGTTTGTGCATACTATGTTAGTTTTGAAGCGCTCAGCAGATTTACACTTTGATTTACCGACCAGATTTGCCGCTTTAACTCATGATTTTGGTAAGCCCGTAGCGTTTGCCAGATATGCAAAATTGTATCAACATGAAGAGCTAGGAGTTGAGGTTATAGAGCGCTTTTGTCAGCGCTTAAAAATACCTAAGAAACTCACAGAAATAGCAAAGCTGACGAGTGATAACCACACTCAATGTCACAGAATTAGAGAGTTAACACCTAAAAAACTACATGTCTTTTTAATTGATAATATGAACGTACTGAAAAATGAGCTTCGATTCTTTCAATTCTTAGATGCTTGTCGGTGTGACGCTCAAGGAAGAGGGCCTACATTGGTTAATAAACCTTATCCGCAGTCTGACATTGCAAAGTCGTATTTGTTATCTTTAAAAAAGCTTGATACAAAAAAGATAGTTAAACAGGCCATACTGAATGGCTGCGTAGGCGAGCAAATTAGCGATCAGCTGCGCATTGCTGAAATAGAGAATATTCGTGTCCATCAAATGAGCATGGGGCAGTAATGAGCGAAATAGATGATTTCGTCTCACAGTAACCTTTGTCGTTAATACAAATCTAACGACCCCATTAAAAGTAAACATAGCTTGAGGTTGACGTCACCTCCGCTGTTATAAATAAATGCAAGGTAAGTCATGATACCAATATGTCGATATTCACTTTCGAAGCTAGCTCTTTTTTCAATCGGACTTAGTATTTTATCAAGTCAAGCAATTGCATCAATAGACGTATCTAATGCGGGTTATTTTAGAACCCCTAGTATTCACGATAATACAATTGTATTTGCTGCTGAAGGCGACCTATGGAGAGTCAATCATCAAAGTGGATTGGTAAAAAATGAAGCGGTGAGACTAACCACGCATTCTGCTGAAGAAATAACGCCCTTCATTTCACCAAGTGGTCAACAGGTGGCTTTTTCTGCAAATTATGAAGGTACTATTGAGGTGTATTTAACCTCTGTAACAGGCGGTGCACCAAAACGTATTACGTTTGAAAATAGCCTAGCAATGGTTAAAGGGTGGACCCAAGGCGGAGACATTCTATATGCAACATCGACAACGATTACGGGCCCGGCTAATAGTTGGGTGCTTAAAACAGTCGATCCTAAGACCTTAGTTGTCAATAATATCGAAGTCTCAGATGCGGTAGAAGGCGTTATTGATGATAAAACGAATACGCTTTATTTTGTGCAACATGGTCTGCAAATATCAACGGATAATGCTAACCAGTATAAAGGTGGAGCGACCGGCGAGCTGTGGCGGTATAACTTGGATAATGTCGAGGAAGCAACAAAATTAACCGAGGCGCACACCGGGTCGGTGAAAAACCCAATGCTATTTAATCAACACCTCTTCTTTATAAGCAACCAAAGCGGCATTGATAATTTATGGCGTATGTCACTAAATGGCGAAAACGCGGAAGCCGTCACCAAATATACTGAATGGGGGGTTCGCAGTGCGTCTATGCACAGTGGCACAATTGCCTATCAACTTGGTGCAGATATTATTATCTTAGATCTGGTGCAAAATAGCAGTGAAAAGGCCAGTATCGCACTCACGTCAGATTTTCCGCATTTGCGTGAACGCTGGATTGAAAAGCCACTTGAGCATTTATCGCAAGTATCATTATCGCCAAAAGGCAATAAAGTAGTTGTAACCGCTAGGGGCAGAATTGCTGTCGCAGCGACAGACACTAAAAGACTGGTAGAAATTAATACAGAGCCCACATCTCGCAGCAGAAATGCAATACTCAATATCGATAATAAATCGGTTTTTGCATTCAATGATGATAGTGGTGAAAGTGAAGTTTGGCAGTTTTGGTTAGATGGTCAAACACCGGCAAAAAAATTGACTAATGATAGTAAAACATCACGCTTAAATATGTGGCTGTCGCCTGACGGTTCAAAACTCGCGCATGATACAAAACAGGGGGAGTTGTTCCTGTTAGATATTGAATCGGGTGATAACACCCTATTATTGAATGACATTGCCTCTGGCGTTAGCAGTTTTAACTGGTTTAAAGATAACGATACTATCGCGCTCGCTTACGTAAAGGCGGGGAACGAGCGTACGTCAGTGATACTGCGTTCTTTATCACAAGAAAAGTCAGAAACGTTAACCAGTCAGAAGTATGAATCATATTCACCTACATTTAGTGCCGACGGTAAGTGGTTGTATTTTTTATCGGATCGAAACTTCAATGCAAACCCGAACAGTCCATGGGGTGATAGAAACATGGGGACGGCGTTTGATCGTAAGGCAGAAATCTATGCTATTGCATTAAATGCAGCCTCAAAATTTCCATTTGCAGAACCTCAAGAAAGCATTGGAACGGCATCTAAAACTGACGACGAAGAAGTTGAAAAAATTGAAGAAAATGAGGATGACGCGTCCCCAAGTGACGATCAATATGAACACGATAAATCACAAGACAAAAAGTCATCTAAGAAAAAGTCTGATGCTGATCAAAAAACATCAATCGAGATCACATGGCAGGGCATTCAGAAAAGACTTTGGAAAGTACCGGTGAGTGCCGGCAACTATTCAAAACTGTCTGCGAATGATCGTTTCTTATACGTTATTGACCAAGTGAATGAACCTAATTCAAGACCTAATTTAAAGTCGATTGGGATTAAACATGACACCTCTTTAAAAACCTTTACATCAGCAATTAGTGCTTACGAACTGTCTATGGATGGTGAGTCAATCCTCATACAGAAAGGTCGCCGCGCTGCTACTTCGATGTATGTGGTGTCTGCGGGCTCTATCTTCCCTAGTAATGCGCGAGACAATATGGTGCAGACTCAAGGCTGGAAAATCAGAATTGAGCCTCACAATGAATGGCGTCAAATATTTAAAGACGCTTGGCTAATGCACAGAGATTCTTTGTTCGACAAAGATATGCGTGGTGTCGATTGGTTGGCTACTAAAGCTAAATATGAACCTTTATTACAAAGATTGACAGACAGACGCGAGCTAAACGATATTTTTAAGCAAATGATGGGCGAATTGAATGTCTTACACTCACAAGTAAGAGGGGGTGACATTATCGACAATGATGAGACAGCTTCGTCGTCGTCGTTAGGTGCTGCGTTTCTCGACTCTTCGGCTGGTGTCTTGGTTTCGCATATTTACCTGCACGATCCTGAATTACCAGATGAAGCCTCGCCCTTGGCCAGTCCCGGCGTCAATGCGATGAACGGCGACATTGTGAAAGCAATCAACAATACGGCCATCACAACCGTTGCTGATTTAGTTAAACAACTGAAGTTTCAGTCAGGCAAGCAGGTTTTATTAACTTTGGAACGTAATGGTGAACAAATTAATACCATTGTTAAACCTGAATCGAGTGGAAATGAAGGGCGCTATAGATACCGCAATTGGGTCTATTCGAATGCAAGTAAAGTTGCTGAGCAAGACCAAGATATCGGTTATTTGCATCTGTATGCAATGACAGGAAGCGATCTGTCCACCTTCGCAAAGGAATTTTACGCTCAATATAAAAAACAGGGTTTGATTATTGATGTACGCCGCAATAGAGGAGGTAATATCGATAGTATTATTATTGAAAAACTATTAAGACGCGCATGGTCATTTTGGCAAAGCACCAATGGCCAACGTTCGACCAATATGCAGCAAGCCTTTAGAGGCCATTTGGTGGTGTTAGCGGATGAGTTCACTTATTCAGATGGTGAAACATTTACTGCCGGAATTAAAGCCTTAGATTTAGGCACTGTAATTGGAAAACAAACCGCAGGTGCTGGTGTTTGGCTCAGTGGCGGTAACTCGGTTGTTGATGGCGGTATGGCAAGGGTAGCTGAATTCCCAGTATTTGCGATGGACGGGCGCTGGATCACAGAAGGGCGTGGTATTTCGCCAGACATTGAAGTCAACAATATGCCACACGCTACATATAAAGGCATTGATGCGCAGTTAAATAAAGGCATTGCTTATTTACAAGAAAAAATTAAAGAACAACCTATTCCTGAATACAAAGCGAAACCATTTCCTCCAATAGATGCGACAGCGGACGACATTAAATGAAAAAAACCTTGTTAGCTATATTTCTCGTTTTAGGCTCAGTAATACTGATTATGTGGCTAATCTCACCCGTTAGGCCGGTGGCGTGGTCACCCGATCCGGATAACGGCTTAACTGGTGTCTATACGCCAAACGATGGACTCTTCGAGCGAGATAGTGTTGGCATACAACAGCAGTTCTTGGTCGATGTCGGCAAAGGCCCTGAAGATATTGTTATTGGTGAAGATGGCTATTTGTATACGGGCTATGATGATGGCCGAATTGTAAGGGCGCTGGTGGCGGACTTACTAGCAGCATATAGCAACTCGAGCATAACTTCTAACGCGCAAAATTCACTCTCTGGTGGTATCGCTTTTGAGGAGTTTGCTAATACACAAGGGCGACCTTTAGGTTTGCGCTTTGATGCTGCAGGCAACTTAATTGTTGCCGATGCAGTCAAGGGTATTTTATCCATTGATAAACAGCGTAATATACGTGTTTTAGTAGATGAATATGAGGGTAAAAAACTACTTTTTGTTGACCATCTCGACATTGCTAACGACGGGACTATTTGGTTTAGTGATGCATCGACTAGGTTCGATATGCTTAATTTTGTTTATGATTTTTTGGAAGCAAGCTCAACAGGCAGATTACTGAGCTACAATCCTACAACGGGCGAAACACGCTTAAGAATGGACAATCTGTTTTTTGCCAATGGCGTTGCCGTTGGCCCCAATGATGAATTTGTGCTAATAAATGAAACGGGTAAAGCCAAAATTCATCGTTTATGGTTGCAAGGGGATAAAGCCGGCAGCCGTGATATTTTCATTGAGCAACTTCCAGCAATGCCGGACAATTTATACTTTAAAGATGGTATCTTTTGGGTTTCACTCGTTACCTTGCGCGACCCTTTGGTTGAAGGCTTAGCGCAAAACCCGTTTCTACGCAGGCTTATCGGCGGTGTACCCAAGAGCCTATTAAAAGCCAGTTCTCATTATGGCTTTGTGATTGGTGTTACACCTGAAGGCGACGTCATCCAAAACCTGCAATCTGCAAAAGGTTATCAAAGCATCACTACGGCAATAGAATTTCAAGGTCATTTATTTTTAGGTTCTCTAGACAACAGCAGTATAGCGGTTATCAAAATAGACTGACACCTTTGTAGATTAAGCTTGGCGTCTTATTTTTTGGCGTCGGGACGGTATTTTTTAACCATGCCTTGTAGAAAGTTTCTTAGAAGCTGATCGCCACAAGCCTTGTAGCTGCGGTGATCAGGTTTGCGAAACAGCGCCGATAGCTCACCTTTACTAAATCGAAAGTTGGCGTATTTAAGGACTTCAATCATATCGTCATCACGATAAGACATCGCAATTCTAATTTTACGTAGTATTTCGTTGTTACTTAAACGCTCTTCGCCTTTTAGCAATTGAGGCTCAATCCCTTCTTGCTTGCCGCGTCTTTTAATAATCAAGCCGTCTAAAAACAGAGAAATGATTTTGTCACGACAAAGAATAAAGCCAGGTTCCTCTTCTTTTTTCATTATTCGCTGTAAGTATTCGGTTTCCATGTCGTAATTGGCCAACTTAAATAGGTCGATAGCAGAACCATCGTTAAGTTTCAGGGCGAAACGTAAGCGGCGTAGAACGTCATTGTGGATCATAATTTACTTGTCACGGAATAAAAAAGGCGAGTATATACTAAGGGTTAGCAACTTTATACCGCTTATCAATTGCAAGCGGCCCATATGAAAGCCATTCATGCGCTATTCTTGGTTTAATAAACAGCAATAATCATGTATAGTGCGCGCGATTTTCAACAATCGTGCGCAACGCTTTTTGCCACGTTAATAATTTTTTATATTCGGACGTTTCTTTGATTACTACAGCAAATATTACCATGCAGTTTGGCGCGAAGCCACTTTTTGAAAACATATCAGCTAAATTCGGTAACGGCAATCGTTACGGACTAATCGGTGCAAATGGCTGTGGTAAATCTACCTTCATGAAAATTATGACAGGCGAGCTGCAACCGACTTCAGGCAACATATCTATCACCCCAGGTGAAAGATTAGGAACCTTAAGTCAAGACCAATATGCCTTTGAGAAGTTCTCAGTGGTTGACGCAGTTATCATGGGTGATGCTAATCTTTGGGAAGTGAAACAAGAAAGAGACCGAATTTACTCTCTACCAGAAATGTCTGAAGATGACGGTATGAAGGTAGCAGACTTAGAGTCAGAATTTGCTGAAATGGATGGTTATACTGCCGAAGCAAGAGCAATTGAACTGTTAGTCGAAGCTGGTATTCATCAAAAGTACCACTTTGGCCTAATGTCTGAAGTTGCGCCAGGTTTGAAGTTAAGAGTACTTATCGCCCAAGCGTTATTTTCAAACCCAGATATTTTACTTTTAGACGAACCAACTAACAACTTGGATATTTACACCATTAAGTGGTTAGAAGACGTTTTGAACCAACGTAAATGTACCATGGTTATCGTGTCCCACGATCGCCACTTCTTAAACTCAGTTTGCACACACATGGCCGATATCGACTTTGGTGAATTGCGCATTTACCCAGGAAACTATGAGTCGTATATGGCAGCAGCTGCATTAGCGCAAGAACAAATACATCGTGAAAATGATAAAAAATCTATTGAAATTGAGGAGCTTCAAGGGTTCGTTGCACGTTTCTCTGCAAATGCCTCAAAAGCCAAGCAGGCTTCATCTCGCGCCAAAAAATTAGAAAAAATAGAATTAACTGAAGTTATTTCCTCAAGCCGTCAAACACCGTTTATTAATTACAAACAGCATAGAAAACTGCATCGTTTAGCACTTGAACTAACTAATATAACGCATGGTTTTGATGGCGAAACGTTATTTAAAAGTAATGAAATTCTCCTAGAAGCGGGTTCAAAATTAGCCGTCATCGGTGAAAATGGAGCGGGTAAAACGACGTTTTTGCGTTGTTTAATGGAAGAATTAAAAGTCAATGGCGGCATTGTGAAATGGTCGGAAAATGCGACTATCGGTTACTGCCCGCAAGACACCACTGAGGACTTTTCGGCTGACATTACTTTGTTTGATTGGATGTCTAAATGGCGAACGCCAAAACATGATGACTTGGCCGTAAGAGCAATATTAGGTCGCTTACTATTTACTTCTGATGACGTTAACAAAAAAGTGAATGTATGTTCAGGTGGTGAAAAAAACAGACTCATGTTTGGTAAGTTGATGATGTTAGATATTAATGTGCTTATTATGGATGAACCTACTAACCACATGGACATGGAAGCGATTGAAGCACTCAATAAAGCGTTGAAAAACTTCGACGGTACACTCATTTTTGTTAGCCACGACAGAGAGTTTGTTTCAACATTGGCAACCAGCATCATTGAAGTTAAAGACGAAAAACTTAACTACTTCAAAGGGACTTACGATGAGTATACGAGTCTTTCTCGCTAGTTCCGACTAGCTCCCCACAGACTATTTATGTTGTATTTAAAAACGGTCATTTCGACATCGAAATGACCGTTTTTATTGTTGGTAACATTTAGATACTAATTAAACCGCTAATTTATCCATCAGTTGTTCAATTTTCATTCTGACGCTGTTAGTTTAGATAAGTTGAAAACAGTCATGTTACGGATTAGTTTGTGGTTATTTGTCTGATTTTGCCATAAAAGCGATCATAAAGTGATGTGTCAAGTGCTCTATAAAGTGCGCTATAAAATAATAATAAACGGTTGAAGAGGACGCTATGTTAAGTATCTCCGGTATTACAAAAACCTACGACAATGGGGTGAACGCATTAAATGATGTGAACATTACTATTCCTAATGGTCTGTTTGGTTTGTTAGGCCCCAATGGTGCAGGTAAGTCGTCGTTAATGAGAACCATAGCAACACTGCAACCGGCTGATGCAGGCACTATTACCTTTGATGGTATTGATGTGTTGTTGCAACCTAATGAGCTGCGTCAACGTTTAGGTTATTTGCCTCAGGATTTTGGCGTTTATCCGCGTATTAGTGCTTATGATTTACTTGATCATCTGGCTATTTTAAAAGGTATTGCGAATAAGGCCGAACGCCAAGAGGCAGTTAACGGTTTGCTAGCTCATGTTAATCTTTTTCAACATCGTAGAAATGCAGTGAGTGGTTTTTCAGGCGGAATGCGGCAACGCTTTGGGATTGCTCAAGCCTTGCTGGGAAATCCGGACCTGCTTATTGTGGATGAGCCAACTGCGGGGCTAGATCCAGAAGAGCGCAATCGTTTTCATAACTTATTGGTGACACTGGGGGAGGACAAAGTCATTATCTTGTCCACCCATATAGTGGATGACGTATCTGAATTGTGTGCTGATATGGCGGTATTAGGTGCCGGCGAAATACTATTGCAAGGGAATCCGATTGAAGTAACCAATAACCTCGAAGGAAAAATTTGGCGAAAAATTGTCAGCATGGATGAAGCAAAAGAAATTGAAGCAAATATGGCATTAATATCTAAACGCTTGTTTGCCGGCAGAACTGTCGTTCATGTCATGGCCGACATACCACCTGAAGGCTTTGAGTCTGCGCCAACAAATTTAGAAGATGTTTACTTTTCTACCTTACATCAACAACGCACTAACGCGATCTAAGGGACTATCATGTTTTTAAAGATGCTCGCGTTTGAATGGCGTTATTACATCAAACAACCTTCTTTTATTGTCACCTGTTTGGTGTTTTTCTTACTGCCTTTTTTAATCATGACTATCGAAGAAGTTACTGCTGGGGCCGGCGGTAATACTAATTTAAATAGCCCTTATGTAATTGCCAATACAATGCTCACCTTTGGCCTCTTTGCCATGTTTGTGGTGGTCAATTTCGTTGCCAATACAGCCAGTCGAAATGACACCTCCATGATGTCAGAAATTATTTGTACAAAACCGATCCCGCCAATGTCTTATCAACTTGGGCGCTTTTTTGGTGCGTTTCTTGTGTGCGTGAGCGTGTCTTCGATGGTGCCACTTGCCCTGCTTATCGGTTCTCTAATGCCATGGTTGGATCAAGAGAGGTTGGGAGAATTCAACTTAGTGTCTTACCTTGCTCCTTTTTTTATTTATTCAGTCACCAGTATTTTTGTTCTATCCACTTTGTTTTACGCTGTAGCATTACGTTTTCGAAGTATTATGGCGGTGTATCTTACTGCGTTAGGATTGTTGATCATTTACGTTGTATCATCGGCAATTTTCGATGAACCAAATCAACGTCAGATCCTCGCAATTATAGATCCGTTCGGCATCAATACGTTCAGCGAAGTGACGAGTTATTGGACCCCATTTGATAAAAACACAATGACGGTGCAGTTGACCGCAGAAGTGATTACTAATAGAGCGCTTTGGATTACGCTTGGTGTCGCTAGCTTGTTGGGCTTTGGCAAAATATTTTCGCCGTTAACAATGAAGTCGACTAAAGAGAAGAAGAATAAAGATAACACGTTTGTTGAAACACCAACTACAACGCTAAGTAAAGTAAAATATCAACCAGGCTCAGGTATTCAGCAATTTGTGACAAGAACTAAATTTGAAATAAAACAAATCTTATTTAGTCCTGCATTTCCTATTCTTATGTTGTTTTGTGCTTTCAATTTAATTGCTCAGTTTCTTGACCCAATAGGTCTTTACGGAGCGTCCAATTGGCCTTTGACGCAAACGATGGTGCAGCTTATTCAGAATGCCTTTGGATTGGTCAATATTATTGTCATTACTTATTACAGTGCTGAAGTTGTTTGGCGTGAACGTACAGTTGGTATGGGCGATATTACTGATAGTATGCCAGTGGCTAACATAACCTTTTGGCTTTCTAAGTTTATTGCGGTTTGCTTAGTGATTATTAGCATATTTTTGATCGGCATACTGGCGTCAATCTTTAATCAACTAATTTTAGGTTATAGCAACCTAGATATAATTCAATATGTTGTATCCTTATTTTACTACGCGGCAAGTAGTTTGATTCTGCTAATCGTACTTTCGTTTTTGTTACAAACAATGAGCCCGAGTAAGTACATAGGCATGTTGTTATTTGTTGGCTATTTCTTTGTTTCCATCGTGTTCAGTCAAATAGGCATTGAACATAATATGTTCCAATACAGCCTAGCACCCATTTTACAATATTCCGACATGAATGGTTATGGTTGGACGTTAACAACCCAAAATTGGTACTTATTATATTGGTCGTCACTCGCGGTGGTATTTAGTATAGTGAGTTTCAGCTTATGGCACCGCGGTCCGCATAGCGGATTGCGGGCTAGATTTAAGATGCTGCCCTATCAAATTGGTAGAGGTGGCTTTACTGCTATCTCTGTTTGTTTGCTCTTATTTCTTGGCTCTGGTTCAATTATTCATTACAACACAAAAGTACTGAATAAATTTACTACTCAAAATGAAGCACTCGACGATAGAGAGCTTTATGAAAAAGAATTCGCTAAATTTGAAGACGATCCCACGCCGATTATTATTTCAGTAGATGCTGAAATCGCTATTTTCCCAAGTGCACGCAGAGTCGAAACCATCACCAAAATCATAGTCGAAAATAGAACCAATAAATCCATCGAAAAATTTTTAGTCAACCACCCAAATTTCAGTCCTGTTTCAGAGGTGCAAATTGAAGGCGGTAGTCTGGGTAAAAGAGAGATGGTTGACGTTGCTTGGTTTACTTTTGATAAACCGATGCAACCGGGTGAAAAGCGCAACGGAACTATTAAAGTTGTGCGAGAGCATAAGGGATTTAAAGACAGGGGCGAGGATACAGAAGTGGTTAGCAATGGTACTTTTATTTCTAACTTCAGCTTATACCCTTCATTTGGGGTAAATCAAGGCTTTTATATTGGCGATCAACACGAACGCAGAAAACGTGAATTGGGGCCTCCTCGAAGAGCTTATCTGCTTGAAGATTCGACTCGTTACAATGAAAGTTTCTTCGGGCCACAAACAACGCTAATAGACTTTAAAGCCACCTTGTCGACCAGTGCCGACCAATTTGCGATCGTACCAGGGTACTTGAAGAAGGAATGGGAGCAAGACGGGCGTCGTTATTTCGAATATGCAATGGACAGCCCTATGGTGAATTTCTTTAATATAATGTCAGCCAAGCTTGAGGTTAAGACAGAAATGCATAACGGTGTTGAAATTGCCGTTTATTATCACCGCGAACATTTTTGGAATGTTCAGCGTATGATTGATTCAAGCAAAGATTCGCTCGACTATTTCACTCAAGCATTTGGTCCCTATCAACATAAGCAACTGCGTATCATTGAGTATCCGGGCTATCGAAGCTTTGCACAAAGTTTTGCCAATACAGTGCCTTATTCGGAAAATATCGGTTTTATTACGGACCTGCGTGACAAGAAAGAAATCGATCCTGTCTACTATATAACCGCCCATGAGGTTGCGCACCAATGGTTTGGTCATCAACTGAATGGAGCAAATGTGCAAGGTAGTGCCGTGCTATCTGAATCACTTTCACAATATGCCGCTTTAATGGTCATGGAGAAGCAATATGGGGAAGAAAAAATACGTAAATTCTTAACTTTCGAGCTAGACAGTTATTTACGTGGGAGAGCCAACGAAAATCTAGAGGAAATGCCTCTGCTGCGGGCAGAAAATCAGCAGTATATTCACTATCGCAAAGGCTCGATTGTTATGATGGCTTTGCGTGACAGAATAGGCGAGCAGAATATGAATAAAGCCTTAAAAGCACTTATTGCCGAGTATAAGTTTAGTGATACGGTGCATCCTACCACGCTTGATTTAGTTGCCGCGCTAAAGTCTGTTGCTTTGCAAGAGGACCATGCATTTATCGATACTCAGTTCAATCAAATCAGTATTTATGACTTGAAGATAGTCGATACAGTCGTAAATAAACAAAAAGACGATGAATTCAGTGTAACCTTAACGGTGTCGGCAACACAATTTGAAGCAGATGGTAAAGGTGAAGAAACAGAACAGCCATTTGATGAGTTTGTTGACATTATTTTATTCAGTCAAGATCCTAATGATTTTAGCAGTGAAAATAAGATGGTTTATCGTCAAAAACACCGTTTAACGTCAGGTGAAAATACCATTACCATTAAGACTAAATCGTCATTTTCTTATGTCGGCATAGACCCCTTTGTTCGCTTTATTGACAGGGATAGCGGTGATAACGTAAGAAAGCTATAATATCCGACTTTATAAGAAGGATTAACGGGATGTTAAAAGCGATACTTATCTCACTGGTATCCATTATCCTATGTTTTGGCTTAATGGACGCTATTTGGTTGGGGCTGATTGCAGATGAAATTTATCAGCAAGAAATGCAAGGTATGTTAAGGGTGGCGTATCCAGTTTGGCCATGGCTTAGCTTTTATCTCATTTACGCTTTGAGCATCACTATTTTAGCGGTACAGCCAAGTTTTAATAACTTAGTTATGGCGACATCTCAAGGTGCAAAAGTGATACCTATTATTGCTTTCAGAGCCTTTGTACTGGGTTTGGCCGCTTATGGCACCTACAACCTTACGAATTATGCAATATTAGCCAATTGGTCGTTAAAAATATCTCTGATTGATTGGGCTTGGGGATGTTTTATTACTACCTGCAGTGCAATTGCAGCAGCAGTAGCTGTGTTAACCTTTGCTAAGCAAAAACAACCGGTATAAATAATAGCTGCTTGGCAAGGCTACTGATGACAAATAACGCAGAGACTACCTGCATGACAATGCATACAGCTAGAAAGCGTTAGACTTCCAGTACTCTGCATATCACAGCGCTATATGTTACAGCTCTATATGTTACTTACGTTTGTATTTTTCAAACCAAGTAATACTGCGCTAGGCTTGATTGAAATTGTGCTAAATCACCGCGCGATGTCAGAAAACTGAATTATCTTGTCAAAAAGATGTTTTTAAAATGGTCCTCATTATGAGCTTGCGATAGAATCAAATAGTAAACAAGGGTCTGTGGAGATAGTTGTGCAAATTGGATTAGTGTTAAGCGGCGGCAAGTCATCCAGAATGGGCAAAGATAAATCTGCAATGAAAATCGGCACACAAACAATGTTGGAGCACAGCATTGCTATCATGAATTCCCTCAATTTAGATCGCGTTGTGGTCAGCGGTGCTGAGTTTGATATTCCTGATATATTTCCTGAGAAAGGCCCTGTCGGGGGTATCTACTCAGCTATTCAGCACTTGTCACTCAAGGTCGGCGATATTGTATTAATAATACCTAATGATATGCCTCTGCTGAGGTCTGATTTACTACTGAGGTTATTGCAGCAGTCGGTAACACAAGAATGTACCTTTATTTATAAACAGCACCCAATGCCATTAAGTTTGTACATAAGTAAAAGCATCTTAGCAAGATTTCAATTATTGAAAGATGCTACCGGAATGTCTATTAAGTATTTGATCGAGGCTGACCGAGTAGAGGAACTTGCTGTCATATCACAAGACGTATTCAGTAATGTCAATACGCCACAAGAATTGGAGTACGCCACTCAAACTTATAATAAAACGCATCCATAGCCTGCTACCAAAAGATATCCTGTATTGGCAGTTGGTAAGCCTGTACCTGAATAATAATATCAGTCCTAGAAGGTATATTAAATTTGATATGGAATACCTGATTTGCTAATCCGATTTGAATAATCAATAGGCCATCTTGAACCTCACCGAGAGTCGGCAAAACTGTGTGATTTCAATCGATGAAACTTTTTCTAAGGCTCACTTTTGGCACAGCCCATGTGAAAACTAAAAAATAGCTTAAACTGTCGAGTTTTTTTACAAAAATTATATTTTTTAAAAGCAAAAATTTATTTATACATATAAAACAACATTTTAACTACTTGGCATTTAAATTGCGTTAAGTTATAGCAATGCTTTTTCAACTCAATGTTATCGTCAAGAGACCTAATTATGAAACTTGCAGTAAAAATAAATTTCTAAAATACAAAATAGATATAAGGTATTAACATGGGATTCTCAAAATATATAAAGACAGCGTGTGTTGCTGCAGGTTTTCTTGCGACAGCAAACGTCTCGGCTGCGTTAATCGAGTTTGATTACGATACGTTTAACGTAAGCCCCAATAGCACAGAGATTGTTTTGTCAAAAAACGGTGTCACATTATCTGTTACAGGTTGGAAGTGGGAAGTCAGTTCTGGTGGTTATATTGATGCTAATATTATAACCAATAGAAACGGTTTAGGTGTTGTTGGCGGTGCTGGCGCTGGCAACAGAGTTGGCAATAACAATAACAATGGCTTTGGTGATTATTCGAAGTCGATGCACCATTCAATGCGATAGATATTTTTAATACGATAAATATTTTTTTCGCAGATAGGCAGGGAAGTGATTTAGGGTCCGATGAAATAGCTGGCATCGATGTTGGCTTTATGGATGGAGATACATTTACCGCTGATGCTTCAGTTCAGGGTGCAGCTCTTAGTTTTGGTATTAATGGTGTAAGTGGCACTACATTTGCCGTCAAAGCCATGGGAGCGGGTAACGGCTTCAAAATTGACCGAGTGGCTATTGATGTACCAGAACCATCAATACTAGCTTTTTTGAGTTTAGGTATCATGGGTATTGCTTCACTGCGATTTATCAAAACTTAGTATTAACGACGGCATGCCTTGATAAATATATGTAACCCAATGTCGTCGACAATCATCAAAAAAAACGCCTGCTAATTCGGTAGGTGCTTTTTTGCTTTAGTTTATATAATTTGCTTTAGTTTATATAAAAAGGGGCTGCGTTAGTCGACGTATTTGATTTTCTAGTGTTCGTTTAGAAACAGTTATTGTATCTTCACCAAACTGATAACCTAAAACGTCGAATCCCGCTTTAATTCTACCAATGGTTGTTTTATCAGGGTGTTGATTTACTTACTTTTTGCAGCGGTTTGAAAGTAAAGGTATCTGAGGTTAATTCAGCTATTAGTTTGGCTTTGACTGCTTGCCAATGAAACCGCACATTCCAGACATTAGTGTTCACCGGAAAGTGTCTACGCTGCTGGCATCATTTATAGGCTTCATCAACTAAGTCTGAGTTTACTAATTCGTTCATCATAATAATGAACGTTACACCATCAACATAAAATTAAGAAGTCTCAGTTTGGCTAATGTGACTGTATCTCGCTGAAGAATATGATGATGACACAACATTGCTATGGTGAGCTCAAATGAGTGCTTTTGAGCTAAACCTAATAGTTCAGTTGTAAACATCGTATGGCTGTTTTTCGCTCGAAAGCGTCGTCCAGACTTGCCTTCGCCAGAGACTTAAACCTTTCGTCTTTACCTTGGATGAAAACTACCAAACCACAGTGTATTACCCAACATTACAAACCGAGGCAGATCAAGTTCTCGTTCAGGGATTATGGTCTGACGATAATGTTACAACGTGGCCACTAGACGAGCTCCCGTCAGATGCCGCTGTCACTCACGTTGATTCTATCGGGGCGGTCGATGCGATTAATGCGGTAACGCGAAGAGTCGAGGATGAACTACACCTTGTTGCTTACTCTGGCTTGGCCGTAGAAGGCACCCAGTGGCACTGCCTCGATATTCACCACAGCGCTGCCAGTAAGGGTGTCGCAATTACAACATTGAAGCAGTTATTAGATGTCGAGCGTGTCATCTGTTTTGGCAACAGTGACAACGATCTCAGCATGTTTGAAGCAGCCGACGAGAGTTACCAGCCGGCCAATGCCAATAATGTAATCAAATCTGCCGCTACAGCAGTCATAGGGAATCACAACGTGGAAGGTATTGCCAAATTTCTGCGTAAGCGATATTCACTTGATTACGCAAATTGATAAGAGAAACCAAACTTTAATCATTGTGAATAAAGACTGAAGGCCTTACTTTTTAATCTCAGTTGTAAATAAATCGCCAACAATACTTTGGCGACTTAGTCTGAAAAGCACAATTAAACTTGAGGAGCAGTTGTTAAATGCTCGAGCCTTCCCGCTGAATAGCAACCCAAGCTTCAATTGATTCGTCAATCTTAATTGGCAGCACACGCCAGTGCATAATAAATGGAGTACCATCTTTTTTATAGTTGATAGCTTTTCCTTCAAAGTTGTTGCCCGACTTCATTGCGTCAGTGAGGCGACCAATGACGTTTTGATCGGTCCCAGCACCCTGAAGAATTCGAGGCGTTTGCCCAATAACTTCTAACGGATCATGACCAGTAAGGACTTGAAAGGCTTTATTGGCATAAATGACTTTTCCCTCAAGAGTTGCGTCAGTAACTAAGATTGAGTCGAAGCTATTTTCTGCTAGCACCTTTAGTAATTCTAGTCTAGTTTCTGCTTTCTCAAGGGATGTTTCGATTGTGTTGGCCATTATTATTCCTGGTATAGTCTTTTGACTGCGTTTAAACGTGGCGAGGGTCTTTTCAGATCACCCACAAGATTAAAATACCTAGTCCAAGTATAAAGAAACGATTCTTTCAATTAGTAGGCTCCAAATAAAGACCTTAATCATTTAATCTTAAAAAAATAAGCAACTAAAGCCTACTTTTAGGGGTGGAATAAGTTAATGGATTACATTCTTATTTTCCACCAGCTTCTTAAGCTCAACGTTTATTGAAAGTCTGTATTCCTGTTCGTGATGCTCTGGCTTATAAAGCTTCTCACATACGTTACCAAGCAAGTAAAAATACAATAACATCGAATCTGATATTTTTTTAAAATTCGAGACTGTTTGGCAGCTTCGCTATTCACCCAGATTAGATCGTTGCGGTTTTTGGGTTCACTCTAAAACCACAATAAAAAACTAAACTGAGGTTTAGGCTGCTCTGAATGACTTGCTAGATGTGGTTAGTGAGATATTTATTACAAGCTATTAAAAATTGTCGAACGACATAAATACTTCAACGCGTAAAAGTAAGTGAAGCCAATATCAACGCATAATGAACAGTTGCACCATTATTTTTACTAGCTCTAAAGCTGCGGTTCGCTTTTTCAAAAGTAAAGAATTAAACAATTATAGCAATCGCTAGATCCATGACATTGGTATTGGTTAGGCCGGTAAGCAGTAAATTGTTTTGCTTTAACAGGTAACTACCCGCATCGGTTCTTCGCATTGAATCAAATACCACTTTGGGATCACCGAAAGTGTAACCGTCGACAATACCACCAGCTGCATTGGTAGGACCATCGGTTCCTGCGACCAAAAGGGTAATATCATCTCCGCCCCAAATGTAGACACTTGGTTCGGCCTCTGTGCGAGATATCTGATTTGAAGCATAATGTTCACTATTTTTGATTACTTACAACAATTAATCACTATGCAAAGCATCGATTGGATTTAGTTTAGACGCTTTGATGGCAGGGAAAACACCAAAACCCACACCCACAATCATACAAATACTTAGAGATAAAAAGATAGCAGGAATTGACCAACTCACCGCCCAGCCAGAATAGAAACCGATAATTTCAGATAAAGCTAATCCAAATATAATACCCAAAATACCGCCAAGCGCAGAAATAGCGAAACTTTCAGCTAAAAATTGCTGTTTGATGTCTTCTTGAGTAGCACCCACGGCTCGCAGTAAACCTATTTCTTTAGTTCTCTCCATGACATTAGCTAGCATAATATTCATAATGCCAATACCTCCAACAAGTAAAGAAATTCCAGCTACACAGGCCATTACAATGTTGAAAATCTGCTGAGTTTGCTTCTGTTGTTCAAGCAGCGCCGCAGGGATAATAAGGGAATAATCCTCAATCCCACCATGGCGCAATTCCATGAGTTGTTTAACTGCTTTGGAAGCAATCACGGGGTTGCTAGCTTTTGATATATTAAGTTTAATAGTATCTAATTCGCTGGTTAGTCGATCGTTTGAAAACTTCTGAATACTAGTGGATAAGGGTAAGAATATTCGGTATCTGTCGCCGCCAATCTTAACACCCTGAAATTCGTTTTTATCACCTGGAGGCGGACTCAATATGCCGATAATTTGCAACCACACATGATTGACTTTGACGTATTGATTTAGCATTTTATTAGTATCATCAGCCATGGCAGGAAACAGCTCCAGTGCCGTATCAAAACCCAATACCGCGACTTGAGCAATTTTATTATTGTCATTCTCGTTTAACAACCTGCCTGCAGAAAGCTTCAAGTTTGCGTGTTCAAAGTAGGTAAGGGTAACACCAAGAACTTCTGCTTGAGATTTCCTAAAATCACTATAAATATCATGTATCTTAATTTTTTTACTGGCACTAAATTCTTCGACGAAAGGTAAGGTAGCAAGAGCAGCATTTACGTCTCCCATTGAAAGACCTAAACTCTCTTCTCTAATTTCTATGAGCTCTTCATCAGGGTATTCTTTACCCTCAATAATGATGTTATTAACACCCATAGAATCAATTAATTTTAAGGCTTGACGCTCTGCACCTTCGCCAATATTGAGCATAGCGATAACAGCACCAACGCCAAAAATCATGCCTAAAAGGGTTAAAAAAGTACGCAGCTTTTGCGCTGATAACTCAGCAATAGCATCGGCTAATAAAACGCGATACTTTTTTATCATGATGGATCCTCCACAGCAACAGACTCAGGCGTACTTAACGCGATAACATCGCCTGTTGTTACTCCAGTCGTAATTTCTACTACATACTGATTTTTACGACCACTGATAACTTCACTGCGTGAAAATTCACTGTCTAATTTTAAATAAACGTAACTCTCTCCTTCATCGTGATGGATCGCTTGTAGCGGGACGACGATAGTCATCTCTGGCTTTTTTACTTCAATCTGTGCTGTGATTTTACGCCCTGGTCGCATAAGTTGCTTGTCTTGCACATCCAGTGTGACCGTAATTTCATAGTAAGTAACTGGATTACCGCGTTCGATTGAACGTGGAAATCCCGCAACGTTATTTATTTTGCCGCTAAATACGCGACCAGGAAAAGCGTCCAAGCGAATCTTCACGGTTTGCTCTAGTGCCAAGTCAATCGCGTCATTAGCGAGCACAAAAATCCGAGCTTGCATATTATCTAGGTTGGGAATGTTGGCGATTGCACGACCAGGAAATACCGTTTGACCGACCGATGGTTTTTCGCCGCGGCGATCTTTTTCATAGATAAGTAAACCAGAGTAGGGGGCAACCACTTCCAATTTAGACAATGCTTGCTGATATCTATCGTACTTTGCAGCGTGCCCACTGTTGCGAATATTCAGCACCGCCGATTCACTCGCGTGCTGCTGGTCAATACTTGATTCTTTCCATTCGAGGAAATCGTCTTTGGCTTCTAAGAAATCACGATTTTGCAAGGTATCTATAATTTCTAACTGTGAATAGATACGTAAATCATCAATGGCAAAACGGTCAACAAAGGCAAACTCATGTTTAACAAATGTTTGGTCAGATTCAATGTCTTTTTGTTGTTGAGTTTGAATCGCATTATTCTTAGTCATATCCTGTTGCAGCTTCAACATTTCGAGTTCTTCGTCGCGACTGTCTTTTAAGATACGTTGAGCATCAAAACGAGCGATAACTTGACCTGCCTGCACAATACTATTTTCCGGTGCTAACCATTCTAAAATCATGGGCTGGTTGCCTGGTGATGCTATTTTTTGAGCCTCGGCTGCTTCTATTTCACCAAAAGCGCTAACAGAAATTTTGAATTCCCGTTCCGATACTTCATAAGTTGGTACGCTTGTTTGTTCTTCCTCACAAGCAGTGATGAGCACAAATAAAGCACATAAACTCGCTAGTTTTGCCGTTTTTGATAAATACATTAGACACTTCCTTGTGATAGCTCAACGGTGGCTTTCATACCCGGCCGCATAATACTGGTATCCATCTTATCAAGCGTTACCCAAGCATCAAAAACAACTTTCAAATTACGCTGTGATTTATTTCTAAAGGCCTTACCAATTTCACTGATTTTGCCATTGAAAGGACTTTCAGGATAAGCATCTAAAGTGACCTTAACCTGCTGGCCAATATTTACTTTAGCAGTGTGTGATTCATCAAATTCAACTTTGACTGAGATATTGTCCAATGAGGGCAATGTTATTAAGGTTGCCCCCATATAAACCGTGTCACCCACAGCCGGTTTTTCATCATTCCAGTTGAGGTAAATAACCATGCCGTCTTTTGGTGACTTGATAGTTAACTTATCAATACTATCCTCTAATTCTTTTACTCTGACTGCCCGATTATCGATGCGCGCTTGCTGTACTTTTTCATTGACGGTCATTTCTTCTCTATGCTGTGCCACCCTATTCCTTGCTTGCAAGTGGGTTTCCGTCGCAATTTTATGGTCAGCTTGCTGCTTTTGACGCTCGATTTTAGAGCGCGAGGCATCTGTTATTTCAACTTTACGTCTTGTTTTGTCCTCGTTCATTTTGGCTTCAGCCAAACTAAGGAGAAGATCTTTGAGCTTGGCCTCATTATTTAATCCACCTTGCTCTGCTTCCTTTGTTGCCGCATCAAGATCACTTTTACGCCCAAGTAAATCGTTACGAAGTGACTGCCCATCGAAGCTGACTAGGGTGTCGCCGACTTTTACAATGGCATTTTCACGGGCAATATACTCTATTTTAAAGCTCCACATGCGTCTGATATTAGGTGGGCCAATGGTTATCTGCTGCAGTGAAACTAATTCTGCGGGTGCTTTAATAATATTTTCAGACGACTGTTGATATATTTCAACAGGCTCGCTACCACAAGCACTAAGCAGAAAAACGCCAGCTAAAGCAGATATGGAATTACGCATTAGGTTTACCTTCTGTAATATTGATTTGAATTCGAACGCTCATACCAGGCAACAAATTAATGTCAGGTGCTGTGGTAAAATTAACAATGGCAGGGAAGTACGAACTTTTACTCCACTGCGCGCGTTTTTCAGATTGACTTGAAATAGCCTCAATATAGCCTTCGAATGATTTATTAGGATAAGCGTCAACTATTAACTTAACCTTTGTTTTGTCCTTTAATCCGACCGCGTCAATTTCATGCACCCAAGTTTCAATTTGAAAGTCGGTTGTTGCTTGCACATCCATGACTTTCCAGCTTGGTTGTAGGTTATTGCCCGCGGTTATTTTTTGTTGGGTCCACGGGTGCATTGCATACGTAATAGGTCCCGATATTGTTGCTGTGACATTCATTTTTGCGAGTAAGTCTTCAAGATAAGAAATCTCTTCTCCTACCTTCTGAATATCAATATTTTTCTTTTGGATTTCTGTCTCACGTTCTTGTGCTGCCCGTCGCAGTTCTTCCTCGGCTTTTACTTGTTCCAACATTGCACGCTGCAGTGCTAAGTCATATTGGCCTTTTTCATATTGACTAACGTCAGAAGCGGGCACAGAAGCTTCAATTTGTGCTTTTTCAACCCGCATTATGCCTAATGTTAAACTACCCTGAGCGTCGGTAAATTTGCGATTTTGCTCCATTTTCATTTGTTCGAGTTCAAGCACTTGGCGTTCTAATGACTCTACGTTCTGATCGAGTCTACTTTGTTCGTTCGAGCCATCAAATATAGCAATCGTATCGCCTTCTTTTACAATGGCACCTTCTTCTTTCATCCATTGGATTTGAATTTGCCAACGACTCGATTGTGGCGCATTAATAACTTGTTTTGCTGAAGAGCTGACTTGACCTGTTAATAGCAAATCGCTTTGTGCTTCAACCGTGATTGATAGCAAGGCTAAACTCAATAGTTGAGCGATCCGCACTAGTTTTAGGGTGATAAAATGTATTTTCATAAAACCTACCATCAGAAGTGATTCCTTTTAGTATTGATATAATTTTCCAGATTAACTTATTATTTTGCCGTCTTGCATTCGTATTGTTCGCTGCGCATAAGCCGCAATATCATTTTCATGCGTTACCATCACAATAGTTTGTCCGTCCTCATGCAGTTCAGTCAATAAATGCATGATTTCTTTTGAGGTTTGACTATCCAAGTTTCCGGTTGGTTCGTCGGCCAAAATTACACTTGGTTTGTTGATGAGTGCTCTTGCAATAGCAACGCGCTGGCGTTGTCCGCCTGACATTTCAAATGGTTTATGGTTTTTTCGATGGCTAAGACCAACGCGCTCGATTAGGTCCAGTGCTCGCCTATTCGCTTCATCAACGTTGATCGTTGAATAACGAAGGGGTAATTTTACATTTTCGACAACATCGAGTTTGGGTAATAAATGGAAAGTTTGAAAAATGAAACCAATATGTTCGTTTCGGATCTGCGAAAGCTCATCGTCGGTTAAGCTGGCGACATCTTTACCATCGAGTAAGTATTTGCCCGAAGTAGGAGTGTCCAGACATCCTAGGACATTCATTAATGTCGATTTTCCACTGCCAGAGCTGCCCATGACAGCGACGAATTCGTTCTGTTTAATGGTTAAAGAAACATCGTCTATTGCAGTGACAATTTCTTCTCCATTTTTGAATTGTTTTTTTATTGAATGAATTTCAATCATAGCGATATAACAATTCCCTGTGTAGCTTGTTTTTTTTGGTAATTAACGGGTATACACATTCTTGCTCCAATAGCATACCTTTAAATAAGGTTAATGAGTAAGTAGAGAAGTAAAATAGTGATTAGTTTTTTAATTTAAAAATAACAATTAACCAAGTTTTGGGATTGCTGAGGGCAGTATGCGCCATGCATAGATACAGCTTAACTTATTAGCTAATTGAAGATTTGTCTTGGTCTAAATTAATGTTAACAATCTCAAAACCTTGATCTGCATATTTAGTTTGCATTGCATTTATCCAGCCAAAAGAAATGCGCCAAGGCTTGCACAAGCTCGCCCAAAAATCCAAATAAACGATGAAACTAGCTGCCTGATAAGTATGCTACTAGTCCAAATATGGCAAAGAATGCCGGTTGATGAACAAGATAAATCACCAAGCTATGTTTACCTGGTAATGCTAACCATGTGTTTTTTTCAATATTTTTTAGCGGGTCATTTTGCAAAAATGCGGTAGAAGCAAACCAAATGCCAATGAACACCACGCCTACCCAAGGAAACAGACCGACATAGTCGTTTGAATATGAGGGCAGGTAACTGCGGATATAATTGAATGGCCAAATACCAGATACCCAACCGATGTTATAAGTCGCAATTATGCAGAGTCCGATAAGTAGGGATATGCGGGGTTTATTTGCAAACATAATGCAAAGCAGGCTGGCAACAGCAATAAAATGTAACACACCAAAATAAATATAGTTGTTGGGCACCATTAACAACGAAACCAAACTGATAGCTAACGCACTGGCTAAAATTTGAATAAGGCGCTTAGTAAATTTTTTCCAATTGATGGCGCGTTGATATGATAAATGCAGCGATGCGCCTAAACAGATGAAGAAAGAGCTGAGGATAACGTGCCGAAAAGTACGCCATCCCTCGCCATCTGGTATGTCCCAGTCAACATAACCAAAAAATTTGAGGTCATATATAAAATGAAATACGACCATAAGAACAATGGCGACTGTACGCAAAACGTCAATACTGAAAATTCGATTATTCAATCAGTTAAAACTCCATCTCTAATGCAAATCTCAGGGTATGATCAGTTGACTTACCATTCAACCCCGTTATAAAACCTAATTCCCATTTGAGTTGGCGCTGCCCATCAATCAGCCCAATATTGTCCTTGATCAGTCAACATCCAGCGAGCTTCAATTTCATATGAGTGCAATCCGAAATTATCGTCTGCGTCACGCCCGCCTAAGAGATAACCTTCAACAGTAACCGACATCTCTAATTGTTTTAATGGATTTTTACGCAAAAAAAAGCTGGGCAATGCGCCCAGCTTCAAAATCTGTTAATCAACTTACGTTGAATAACTAGGTGGGAACTTCTTAATTAGCCTGCGGTGCAATGAAACCATCTAATAGGATGAGTTGCGGTGCGTCACCTTCCATATCACCATCAACTGCGAATGCAGTGTATATCTCACTAGCCGCTAGCGATAAAACACCTGTTTCAATAGCTTCAGTTTTGGTACCTGTAGGTGTGACTGTAACGACATAATCTCCTGCAGGTAGCTGCACGTAGCCAGTCTCAGCTAACGCGCCAGTTGCATAAGGTACGTCAGAAAATGTAGGTGAAACGTCGGTAATTTCGCCGTCCGCCGTCACGTATATATCGACATTAGGTGTTGCTTGCGAAGCGTGAAAAATGCGCACTTGAGCTGCGGTTGCAATTTTTCTTGGCGTATCAATAATTAAATCTAAATCAATGTCCGCAAGCGTATTATTAGCGATTGCTGTGTAGCGCATACCGGCTGTTAATGTAATAGCAGCGTCATCAATCACAACGATGCTGTTATCAGCGTCAGCTGCAACATCAATAAGGTAGTCACCAGCAGCAACTTCTATGTAGCTTGTTGCGCCTTTAAAAGGTGCACCATCAAACAAGATTAATGCGTTATTCGCGATAATGTCTACCGCAGGTGCGTCCGCAACAGCGTGAACAGCACGAATCTCAGCTGGCGTGTCCTTGTCTAATAGGGTCGCTGAACCCGCACCCGTAGCGACTACAAGAGACACTGGAGAAGCACCCGTTACAACATTTTGTGTGGCGGAAATTAATAAGTCAGATCCGTCTGCTAGTGAAAGCGAACCAGAGTCAAATACAACCGCTGTTGAGCCTGATGGTGTGATTCTAATTTGGTAATCGCCCGCAGGTACTTCAACCTGACCGGTAAATCCCTTATAAGCGAGGGTAGCAAGCGGTTGTTCTGCTGATAATAATGTGCCCGGCGCTGTTACATATACATCCACTTCGGGCGCATTTGGAGCCGCATGTACAACTTGTGCTCGCACGTTTCCAGCAGTCACTGGAGTGAGTGTATTTTCAACCAGTAGAGTTTCTAGTGTGCCTTGAGCCACTGAACCGATGGCTAAAATAGTGTATGTTTGGCTACCGACTAATGCGGCGGATAATTCCAATACGTTTGCATCATCGCCTGGCAAGTTTGCCTCTACAGCAATGTCGTATGTGTTTGGTGCAATTGGGAACCAAGCTGTGGCGTCTTGATAATCAACGTTTGATTTTGAGCCTATAGCCGTACCACCAACAATTATATCAACGGTTGGGGCGTCGGGTGAGGCGTGCACAACGCGCACGTTGGCACTAGTGGCAACTTCGACGGGTTCGACGGTTTTGTCATCATCATCGTCTAACCAACAACCGGATAATAAAAATGTTGAAAAAATAACCGGCAGTAGAAACTTAGTTTGTGGTGTAATTTTCATGATCATTCCTTTTTTATCGTTAGATCTTGCGTTTTTTGAAAGCGATTTTGCTAATTACTAAAATTTCTACTTCAATTTTTTTTGATCGGTTTAGCGTAAATCACTGTTATTAAGTTAAACTTTTGTAACGAAACTTTTATAAATTGTACGCGAGGTCACCATTAACTACTTTCGAACCATTAAGCCTACCCTCACAGACTTATTTTTCTTACCCTTAGGTGGAACAGGAGAGATAGGCATGAATATGAATTTATATGGGCATAATAATAACTGGCTGATGGTTGATTGTGGCGTTACCTTCAGATCACCTTTAGATAGAGTAGATGACCTAAATCCGTCTGCTAAATTGTTTGATATGGTTGCACCAGATCCTGTTTTCATTGAAAATCGACAAGAGAGTTTGTGTGGCATTATTATCACTCATGCCCACGAGGACCATGTGGGTGCGTTGCCTGCACTATGGCATAAATTCAAATGTCCTATTTACACAACAAAGTTTACTGCTGAGGTACTGCGCAGAAAACTTTATATGACCGACATTGCGGAGCTGGTTAAAATTGTTGTTGTTGAGCCCGGCAGTACTATTGATATAGGACCATTTACCGTTACGTGGCTGTCAATAACTCATTCATTACCAGATGCGCAGGCATTGTTTATTCAAACCGCGGTTGGCTCTATTTTCCATACCGCCGATTGGAAAATAGATTTTAATCCGATAACCGACCAGCCGTTTGATGCAAAACCTTTTAAGCAACTTGCTAAGTTGAAGCCAACGGCAATGGTGTGTGATTCGACCAATGCCTTGCGTCCAGGTTATTCCTTGTCAGAAGGTGATTGTGAATTGGGACTATTGCGAACGGTCCAACAGTGTCAAGGACGAGCTGTAGTGACTTGTTTTGGCAGCAATGTCGCCCGCCTGATTAGTTTGGCAAGAGTCGCTGCAAAAACCGGGCGGTATATGACACTATTGGGGCGCTCCCTCGAGAATATGTACAGCATTGCCCGCAGCACCGGATATTGGCCGGTTGAATTAAAAATTTCGCATCGCCGAGATATTGGTTATTTACCAAAACACGAAGTACTCATTGTTGCCACAGGTAGTCAAGGAGAGACCAGAGCAGCATTGGGCAGGCTAGCAGGATACAGTCATCCAGATTGCGAGGTAGACTCAGGTGACACAGTGATTTTTAGCTCAATTACCATTCCGGGGAATGAAAAAGCAATTGATAAAATGATAGAAAACTTAAAAACAAAAGGACTGATTGTTATACAATCAGCGCAATCTAAGCATACAATACATGCATCGGGTCATCCAAATGAGCGCGACTTAGGTGATATGTATGAGTGGGTTTCGCCTAAGGTTGCTATTCCCGTGCATGGCGAACCCGAACATTTGCAAGCAAATGCGTTAATAGCGCAAAAAAAAGGTGTTAAAAAGCAACTTGTTGGATTAAATGGCGACCTATTTCAATTAGCACCGTCTATTAAAATAATTAAGAATGCAGTTAAAGTCGGCCGGATAGACATAACGAAAGTGAATAAATCAATTAAAGCTTGATACTGCATTATGCTTATAGTGCGCGTTAGCTTTGGTCTATGTGTTAAGTTAACTCGGTCTGCTGTTAACCATGCATGAATCAAAAATGGAGTAAAGCCACCATGAGCACTGATACGTATGTCTACTCAGCCAACGTCAATAATCGGCTCATAAAGCCATTAAATGATCACCTTATTGTGGTTGAGCTAACCGGCATTTTAGGTGCAAAAAATGTTAAAGCCGATGCGAAAAAGAACGCACATTTTAGAAAAGGGTGGCGCTCTGGTGGCGGCGCTGCCTTGGCTGTTATATTTCCAGAAACACTACTGCAGTTATGGCAAACTCTGCAAGTTTGCGTTAGAGCCAATACTATCATTGTCATGCAAGCGGCCAATACCGGATTAACTGAAGGTTCGACGCCGAGCGGCAGCGACTACGATCGCGCTGTTATTGTGATCAACACTTTAGCCATTGATAAGCTCTTTTTGATCAATGCGGGTGAACAAGTCGTTAGTCTTCCTGGGGCCACCCTGCATCAGCTAGAAAAACAGCTAGGTAGCATAGGTCGTGCTCCTCATTCGGTTATAGGATCGTCTTGTTTAGGTGCATCTATTGTCGGTGGTGTAGCGAATAATTCAGGCGGAGCTTTAGTGAAACGCGGCCCCGCCTTTACTGAACTTTCAATGTATGCGCAGGTAAATGAGCAGGGTGAACTTATACTAGTTAACCACTTAGGAATTGAACTAGGCGATTCTCCAGAAGCTATATTGACAAATTTGCAACACGGGGAGTTTGCAACTAATCCGGTTGCTCAAAGTCATAAAATGGCATCTGATAAAGAGTATATTGAGCGCATCAGAGACGTCGATGCCGACACACCTAGCCGCTTCAATGCGGATAAGCGTAGGCTTCATGAGTCCAGCGGCTGCGCTGGAAAGCTCGCAGTATTTGCAGTTCGTTTAGACACTTACCCGGTTGCTGAAAGCGAACAAACATTTTACATAGGGACAAATAATACCAAGGAATTAACCCAGCTCAGAAAACGGATGTTATCACGCCTAGCTAACCTGCCCGAAGTAGCCGAATATATGCACCGAGATACTTTTGATATCTCACAGAAATATGGCAAAGATACTTTTTTAAGTGTCTTGCATTTAGGAACCGATCAATTACCTCGTTTATTTTCTATCAAAGGACGTATTGATGCTGCGTTAAATAAAGTGAGCTGGTTGCCAAAGGCATTAACAGACAAATGTATGCAGGCTTTTAGCCGCTTTTTTCCTGAGCATATTCCGCTGCGTTTACTTCAGTATCGTAAAGATTATGAGCATCACCTTATCCTCAAAATGAGTAATGACGGGATCGCAGAAGCACACAGTTTCTTGTTAGAATTTTTCAGTGGCTCGACAACAGGTAGCTTCATGGTATGTGATGAGAATGAAGCAAAACGTGCCTATTTGCATCGTTTTGCTGCAGCAGGAGCAGCTCTTCGATATCATACTTTGTTTGCAAAGAAGGTTGGCGATATTTTAGCATTGGATATTGCTTTACCGAGAAACGAAATTGACTGGCTTGAAAAATTACCTGAGGAATTGGATAAGCAGATTGATAAGAAACTCTATTACGGTCACTTTTTTTGCTATGTATTTCATCAAGATTACATTCTGAAAAAAGGAGTCGATGCGCAAAAATTGAAGACACAAATGTTAGCTCTTTTGAACAGCCGAGGCGCTAAATATCCAGCAGAACATAATGTTGGACATCTATACGCAGCAGAGCCTGATCTGAAAGCCTTTTATGAATCACTTGATCCAACAAATACCTTTAATCCAGGGGTAGGTAAAATGGACAAAACTAAACGTAACTGTGCCTGCGGCTTATAGGCAATGGCAAAAACACCCAGCACGGAGTTTATTATTGAGTCAACTCTCATTATGACTGAGATCTTGAATATGGATAATCTGGCTGAGGGCATCGAATCAAGACAACAAGTTCTCTTCACAATTAGAAAATGTTAAATCTACCGCAAAGATATGATTTTGTTATACTAAGCTTTGGTTTTCATCGGCAATCATGTTTGTAACAAAACAACTATTCGTAAAAAATTGATAACAACGAATGTAAAAATCGGTTGTATATTCCTAATAATCACGCATTATTATATCTATGTGAATAACTTGTAAATGACTGGATGGATTATGCCGACAGATACTGCCAATTTGATTCCTCAAGAAAGTGTGGTTTCACCTTTATCAATGCTCTACAAATGGGAAAAAGAACAGCCCGATATTCTCTACATGACTCAGCCAAAGGGTGACAATGAACTCACTTTTACTTGGAGTGAGACCGCGCAAGAAGCACGTAAAGTTGCGGCCGCTTTGTTGGCAAAAAATTACCCAAAGGGTAGTCGTATTGCCATATTGTCTAAAAATTGTGCACATTGGATGATTGTTGACTTAGGAATTATGATGGCTGGTCATATTTCTGTACCAATTTTTGCGACAGCAGGACAAGAAACCATCAGTTATGTACTCGAACACGCTGGTTGTCCGCTTGTTTTTGTCGGTAAATTAGATAATACCGAAGCGCAAGAAATAGCTGTGCCTGCCAGTATCGAAAAAATAGGCTTTCCTTATCCAGGAGCCGTTGGTCAATCATGGGAAGAGTTCACTGATATTGAACCGTTAAGTGAAAGTCCTCTTCCAGACATGAACGAAATTATGACAGTCATATATACTTCTGGTAGCACAGGGCAGCCCAAAGGGGTTGTTCATACTTACCAAACTATTTGTTGGGCAGCCTGCAACTCATTAAGTGCGTTGTCGGTAAATCAAGACGATAGAATTGTAAGTTATCTGCCTCTTGCTCATATTACTGAACGAGTATTAGTTGAGTTAGCTAGCTTTTACGCTCGTATGCAAATACGCTTCGTCGAGTCTTTGGCCACATTTACCAGAGATGTGAAAGCATGTCAGCCCACATTGTTTATTTCTGTGCCACGTTTGTGGACGAAATTTCAATTGGGTGTATTGACCAAATTGCCACAAAAAAAGTTGAGCTTCTTACTTAGTATTCCTTTTGTAGGCAAAAAAATTGCGAAAAAGATCCGCAACGAAATGGGCTTCGGTTCGGCGAGATTGTGGGCTTCGGGGTCTGCTCCCCTGGCACCTGCAACTATTGAGTGGTTTCATACTATCGGTGTAGATATTTGTGAAGGCTGGGGCATGACTGAAAATAGTGCTTATGGCACGGGAAGCGTTCCTTTCAAAGCGGATAAAATAGGGTGTATCGGAAAAGCTTACGACGGTGTGGAATTAAGAATTGCTGAGGATGGTGAGATCCAAGTAAGTTCGCCATGCAACATGGTTGGTTACTATAAGGAACCGGAGAAGACAGCGGGTGTGTTTACTAACGACGGTTTTTTACGTACTGGTGACAAAGGCGTTATTGACGCTGAAGGTTATGTGAAAATTACCGGTCGATTAAAAGATATTTTCAAGACAGCAAAGGGCAAGTACGTCGCGCCTGCACCAATTGAAGCAAAGTTAATGGAAAATCCAATTGTAGAGCAAGTTTGTGTTACTGGGACTAATCTACCTCAGCCGATTGTTTTACTAGTGCTGTCTGAGCAGGCAAGGAAGCATAATAAGACGGGTATTATTGAGAGCTTGCGACATACGCTCACTAAGGTCAATAATAGTCTTGAAAGTCACCAAAAGTTAGACAGAATAATTATATTTAAGGAAGAATGGTCAATTGAAAATGATCTACTAACGCCAACACTTAAAGTTAAGCGACATATAATAGAAGAGAAATTCAAGTCTATAATTTTAGCAAGCCATACAAAAGACATCGTTTGGAACGATTAGTTTTTTAGGTGTTGTGTAAACGAAGGTAGCGAAAGCTACCTTTTTTAATGTGTTACATAGCTCGCGGATTTTTTAACTCTCGATGCTTGTTATCGCGATGGCTACTTGCTATGTAAGTCGCTATTTTTATTTCTGAAGACTAAAAGACTTAACCCGGATATCTTTTTTCTAGTTGCCGGTAAATAGCATCTGCGTATGCATTTAACTGATTGTCAGTTTCTTCTAGGACTTCTACTAAATGTTCATTGTCTTCCTTACCATGCCAAATTTTAATATATGTGCCCTCTTTATAGCCATGATCCTGCCGGAAGAAGTTCAAAATATTTTTACCAACATATTGTGAAAATAAGGCGCTTGAGTCCATTTCAGCTTGTTCCACAATTTTTAGAAACAATGCCACGTCAAAACGTTTAGCAACGCATAAGCCCGCCATGAGTTCTAAATTCTCAACCAAGGTTGCTTGACTAAAATTAATCTTGTTACCATCAAATACCACTTCTGTATGTGATCCTAAAAGTGCCTTTTCAATGGCGTTTGCTGTCGCGCTAATATTTCCTTCATGCTGAATAATTAAGTGAGATAGGGCAAAATGCCATATATCTACTAACTCCATTTGCACTTGAGGAAGATCTAATTTTTGTGCCTTCCACCATTTCCATCCATGATGTTCAATGGCTTCTACTGATTCGATCATCGCGGCTCTTAGATAGCTATAACCGGCTGTTAACCATCGCTGATTGACCTTTTTGTTCATGCCATCTTGGAGGTCAAGCATGGTGTTAAGTTGAGTGCTTGTTAACATCAATCTTCCTTTCAATTTTAGTTAAGTTGAGAACCCAATAGTAGGGCCGCAGATTTATAGGAAAATATTGTAGCTGTTTCATAGCGACTTTAATACTGCATTTGAACAGCGCACAGGCCGAGCACTAATATAGTGCATAAAACGACATTTATGCACTGGACGGCATCATTGAGGTGATGTTTATAGGATGTGCTTATTTTATGTTTATGATTTTAATAATTAAAATAAGTTGGCAATGATTTTGCTAGTTAGTGTGGTGTTGTGTGTGTTCATCAAACATCCTTTGCATTATTTGTGTGGTGCGTTGGTATGGGACACCGTTTGCTCGGTAGACATAGCCATTTGTCTACCGATTTTTTTCTGCATTTTTTGATGCGATATTTATCACGTCCTAGTGTTAAGGATGGTTTATTCATGTCATAGTATCAGTATCTTCTGTTGAACAATAATAAGAAAAATTAGCCTTGCTAACACTCTATCCTTCAAACAAATTAGAGCATTTAAGTTATCTGCTGCAAGCCGTTATGAGCAACAGCGAACAAGCTATTTTGCAAGCAAAAACAGTGATAGTCGAAAGCACGGGTATGCAGCATTGGCTCAATTTACAGTTAGCTGAGCATGCGGGTATTGCAATGAATATCGACTACCCGATGCCAACGCGTTTTGTGTGGCAACTTTGTCGCGATATTCTTGGTCATGACAAGGTGCCAATGCAATCTGCATATAAGCGCGAGGTCATGCTGTGGCGCATTGAAAGGCTACTAAGTTCAGATGCATTTGAGCAGCAAAATTTTGAAGCCGCACTGATTGACTACTGGCAACAAGAAAGCGGCACAACAGCCGAGTATAAGCGAGTCAACATCAGTAGATTGATTGCTGACACATTTGAGCAATATCTTATGTTTAGGCCAAATTGGTTGCTTGCGTGGGAAAAGGGCGAGTCAGTATTAACGCCTTCCCAATCCAAAGATCGCAGTAGTCAAGAAGGTGCGAGTTGGCAACAGCAAAATACAGTTGCCCTAAAACACGAAGCTTGGCAGCGCTGGATTTGGCGCGAGCTAGCAAAAGAAGAGCCAAATCATCCGGTTAGACTTCAGCTATTAGCGTTAGAGCAACTAGATAAGAAAAGCCATCTGTTGCCAAGTGAAGTTTACTTCTTTGCGATAAACACAATGGCACCGCAAACGCTCGCATTCTTCAATCAAATAGCGCAGTACACACAAATTCACTTTTTTCACCTGAATCCGTGCGTAGATTATTGGGGCGATGCAGTATCAGACAGGACGTTGGCAAAGCAGCTGCAACAGGGCAAAATTGATGCTTGGGTTGAACAACAAGCGATTAACCCATTGCTGAGAAACTTGGGACAGCAAGGTAAAGATTTATTCAATTTATTATCGCAATCTTCGCATTATGAAATAAGTGCATTTGATGTCGATTATCCACAGCAACATTCAACACCGACCTTATTAGATAAAATTCAACGCGATATCTTACAAGGGGAGGCCGTTGAAGTGTCTCAATCGGTGAACGCAACAAAGTCGTCCGAGGCCTTGCCGGATAGTTCCTTGGTTGTGCGTTCATGTCACAGTGCATTGCGAGAAGTGCAAGTGTTGCATGACTATTTGCTACAGCAGTTTAGTACAGACGATAACCTTAGCCCCCGCGATATACTGGTTATGTGTCCTGCAATTGAAAACTATTCACCTTACATCGAAGCGGTATTTGGTAAAAGTATCACTGAGCTTAATAACGTTGATAAACAACGTATTCCATGTTCGATTGCGGACCGTAATCCATTAGATGCAGACCCACTGGTTGCTGCGTTTATGCAGTTGATGTCGCTGCCTGATAGCCGCTTTAGTGTGACTGAGTTTTTGAGTTTTATGCACCTTCCAGCGGTGATGCAAAAATATGACATCAATACATCAGAACTCGATCTTTTTGCTTATTGGGTGCAGCAGTCGAATATTCATTGGGGATTAGATGCTGAGCATAAATCGTCCATATTGGGCATTGATAAAGCCAATGACGTTTTTACTTGGCACTGGGGAATGAGTCGATTGTTAGAGGGGTTTAGCCATGCAGACACTGACCTCTTGATTGATGATAAATTATTAGCTTTAAATGAAGTTGAGGGGCAACTTAGTGTCACCTTTGGCAAATTGCTACACGTACTAGAGAAGTTGGCTAGCTATGGTGATTCCCTTAAGCGTTCGCGTACTATGGATGAATGGAAAGTGTTTCTCTTTGCGATGAGAGATAATTTGTTTGATGCCAGTTCTGTCGAGCAATACGCTTCACAAACCATCACAGCAACATTGGGCCAATTTTTTGAACATTACCAAATGTCAATTTTTGACCATCTGGACGGATCTGCAATTGTCGATATAGACACAGATAATGTTGCCCCGCCGTATAGAAAATGGAGTTACCAAACACTTCGCCAAGCCCTGCAAAATGCATTTACCTCACCGGATAGTCAAAATCAGTTCATGACTGGGCAAGTGACCTTTTGTTCGATGATGCCAATGCGCAGTATACCGTTTAAAATTATTGCAGTTTTAGGGCTGAACGATGGTGAATTCCCTCGGCAATCGACTTTTGTTGATATGGATTTGCTTAATCATTTAGGGCGCCAAATTGGCGATAGATCGCGCAGAGGTGACGATAGATATTTGTTTTTAGAAGCCATCTTGTCAGCGCGAACTGCATTATATCTTAGCTACCAAGGCAGAGGTATACGAGATAACAAAAGCAGAGAGTCAAGTTTGGTGTTAAGCGAACTTTTAGCTTACTTAAAAAAGTACCATCAATTTGATCAAGTCAGCCAGCAACCATTGCATCCCTTCAGTATTAATGGCTTTTTGTCGCAACAAAGTAGCAGTCAACACTTGTCACAAAAAGTACAACAAAACTTCGATAAGGGTTGGTATAGATTGATGGCCAGCTTGAATTCGATAGATAATGCGCCGCCGACTATCGCTGCAGGTCCAGTGCAGCAGATAAAGCATGACCATGAAGTGTCAACAATACAGGCAACTACGGATGAACATGCGCAAGGAGCATTGATTGCAAATCCAAGCCCGGAATTAGCCGGTAAACAAAAAGTGAGACTGGCTGATTTGGTGAGGTTTTTCAAAAAGCCTGTCGAGTTTTTTGCAAATAATAGTCAGGGCCTGTGGCTGGATGATATTGAATCAAGATTATCCGATACTGAACCCTTCATTGAAAATGGACTAGATGTTTATTTAATGAAGTCTGATTTTATTAATTGTTTGCTAGAATGCGATAAATCTGGCTTCCCACAGGAACAAAAACAAGACGTTTTGAATACTATGAAAACGGGCTTGATGTTATCAGGAAAATTTCCTGATTATCCTAATTCTGAGGCACTCATTGACGAAAACGCCGAGCACAGCCAAAAGCTGGTTAATGAGCTCTCTAAATATGTATCAGAGGAAGTACTCAGTGGGCAATTGAGTATTTCAAATGCGTTGATTGATTTCCATTTTGATTTATCAAATGTGGGCGGTGCAGTCGACTATAGCCTAACTGGTAATAGCAGTCGCCACCTTATAGGTAGCTGGATCAAGCATCTTATTGTGTGCGCATTTGATAAGCCACTTAATCCATCTAGCAATAAGGTGGCTGATGAAACTGAGGTTGTTGAGCCCAATTTAAGCAGTTATACAATTTGTATTATCAAAAACCCACAGTCAAAGGTAGTGTCGATAAAAGCCGAACAATTTACTTTTATTGAACAAGAGCAGGCAAGGGCTTATTTGTCCAATTTGCTGGATATTTTCAACCGTGGTAATGCAAGTCCTTTGCTCATTGCGCCTGACCTTGCTGATAAATTAATGTTGGGTATAAAATCAGATCCTGATTTTATACCCAACATTGCAGGCGCTGATACGTACTATCAACACCCTGAAATTGCAAATAGATGGTCGACGTTTTTCGATGCAGGCAATTTTCCTTCACAGTTTGTGATTGATAAATATTTTACGCATTATTTTCCTCATTACGTTGAAACAGACAAACAAACCATATGCGACTTGTTATCTATTTATCAGCCTTTAAAAAAACACATGGTGATTAAAATTGCCAAAAAGGCGAGGGTATAATATGTTGCATCTCGATCCTCTTAACCTTGAATTGTGCAGTCGCCATTTAATAGAAGCGAGCGCAGGGACAGGCAAAACCTTTAACATCACGCGCTTATACGCTCGTTTAATCCTTGAAAAAAAGTTGTCAGTGCAAGAAATCTTGGTAATGACCTATACGCGAGCAGCCACTGAGGAAATAAAGGGCCGAGTCGCCGCATTTTTGCTTGAAATACATGATGAATGGGGTGCTGAAAAGCAGTCTAATTTCACACAAACGCTAATCAGTAGAGTGGGCCTTGAAGAAGGAGATGCCTTGCTAACTGCGGCACTTTTATCACTCGATGAAGCCTCGATTTTTACCATACATGGTTTTTGCCAACGTGTATTGAAGCAATTTGCTGTCTCGCTAAAGGCCGATTTAGAATTGGAGTTAGTCACCGATTCAACAGAACTGCTGCTGCAAGGTGTGCAAGATTATTTAAGAGTAGCGAGCCAAAATGAAGCAAGTTTTGCCCTATTATCTGCAAAGAATTGGCACATCCCTGATAATTTCTTTAACGAATTTAGGTCGGCAATTTCTTCAGATCTAGCATTGACTCAGGTCACAATGGCTCAAGTGCAGACAGATGAAAGTGCAAACTTAGCACGTCAACTGTATGAGCAAGTTGACTTTATTAAGCAGCTGTTTAAGCAGTTGCAACAAAATCAAACTGTGCTGTTTGAGGCAGTGGTTTTGGGCCATAAGGATGAAAGCAAACGCACACAAGAGTGGCATTTGATCGTTGCTTGGTTTGAAAAGTTATTAACGTACATAGCGCTCAACGAGGGCGTGGATATTACTGCAACTGAGCCAAAACAATCATCGCAGAAAGATGCTGGCTTTGTAGAGGATAAGAATATCGATTTACTGCAAGTTTTAAGTACGCCACCAGAAATGGGCGATTTTATTAATGGTAATCGCTTTCGATCCTCACCCGAGGCTAAAGCCATGTTGGAGCCACTAAAAGCACTTAGAGCTGAGATTAAAAAGTGGCTTGAACAAAGTACAAAGCAATTAGACAAAAGTGCGCAATTGAGGGCAGTGCTTGGGGTTGTGAAAGAGGGAATTTACGCTATTCGTGAGCGGGTTGAAATGGCTAAGAAGAAGGCACATGTCGTGTTATTTGACGATCTCATTAGCGTGTTTTCAAATGCCCTGCTAAGTCAGGATGCAAATTTGCTTGATTCAATCCGACGTCAATTTCCGGTGGCATTAGTGGATGAATTTCAAGATACGGATCGCCATCAATACCAAATACTTGACCAACTTTATCCTAAGGCAGACAAAAATAGTTTGTTGTTAATGATCGGTGATCCAAAACAGGCGATTTATGGCTTCAGAGGCGGTGATATCTTTGTTTATCTTGCCGCTAAGCAAAACGCTGACCATGTTTGGTTGATGGACACCAACTGGCGTTCCAGTGCACAAATGGTGACTGGTTATAATCGATTGTTTTGGGGACATTCATTGCTACAAGAGGAATCACGCCCGGTATTTGGTTTTGACATTGACTACGAAGTTATAAAATCCACACCACTTTCAAAGGCGGCCAGTTCACCCCTGTTTGACCCTGTAGCTTCAAGAACAGCAATGACCTATATGTTATCTTCGGATGGCGCTGAAACCGCAAGTGGTCATGATAATATAAAGAGGAAAAAGGTTGAGTTAGAACAACAAGTATTAGACTGGAGCTCACTTGAAATAATGCGCTTACTCGGTGATGCTAAAATTGGCGACAACAAGGTTGTACCAGCCGATATTGCGATATTAGTGAAAGACCGGATAGAGGCTACGCTGGTTAAAAACAGTTTGGCTGGGGTTGGCTTAACGTCGGTTTATTTAAGTGATAAAACGCCACTGTTTTCTACACCTCAAGCGACGGAGTTGTATCGAGTATTGGATGCGATTTTACATAGCACAGACAGATCAACCTTAGTTGCGGGCGCGAATAGTTCGTTGTTAAGTTGCGTTATTGCTAGACATATGTCAGCGCAGGATCAGCAAAAAAAATTGCTTGAGTTACACGGCGACTTAACCCACCCCGAATGGGAAAAACTGGTCGTTAGCTGCCTTGAATTTAAAGAAAAGTGGGCACAACATGGGATTTTTAGTCTTCTGCTTACACTAATAAAAGAAAACTATGATCCACAAACGTCACCAGAGCGAAGCTTAACAAACATGATGCATTTGGCTGAGGCGATGGCTAAAAATGCGGTTCTAAATAAGCTACCCGAACAGCAACTGACCTGGTTGAGCCACCAAATATTCGATCACGTTGCCGATGAGGAGGTGCAATTGCGCCTTGAGAGTGATGCCAATTTAATAAAAATTGTAACTCAACATGGCTCAAAAGGCTTGGAGTATCCTATTGTGTTCGTTCCTTTTGGGAATAAATATAAAGACCCACGTAGAAGAAAAACAAGCACCATTCAACATTTCAAATACCAAGATATGCAAAATGTGCAACCGATTTATCAATTAGGTGCAACGCACGCGAGCTTGGATCAATATGCGAAGCAAGCGCATGCCGAAAAAATGCGCTTGATGTATGTCGCGGTGACCCGAGCAGAGTATCGTTGTTATTTGGGTGTCGTAAACGACATCAGTAATGCTGAGTCAGCGCTAAATTCAGCCTTAGGCATTCCCAATGAAAGCCTGAACGATTGTAAATCTAAAGACCCTGCTCATTCAAAGACAATGGATTGGCTGGCTACGCATGTGTTTGAAATCAACGATGCAGTATCTGAGGATGGCGTTTTACACAGCAGCAGTGCCGTGAATGTCGATATAACCCCCGTTATGTCAAGTACTCATCAAGCCCCTGCTGAAATTGTGGTGCCTTCGTTTGTGGACGCAAAATTAACTAAACGGTCGGCATGGATAATCAGCTCATTTTCAAATTTGTCGCGTTTTCACAAAAGCGACAATAACGGTTATTATGACGTGGCATCGCCGAATCAGATTTCCCTGCATGCAATTGAAACAGCAAGTGAACATAAGATTGTTAGTATTGAGACCAGAACAGACGAGCTGCTAGATCAGGCCTCAGCGCAAACATCACAGAATATCAGTGAAAATTCGTTGGCTATAAGGTATCAACTAGAAAAAGGTGCAGACACCGGAAACTTGTTGCATGATATTTTAGAGCAGGTTGATTTTCACGCACCCGACTGGGAGAGTGCTTCAATCGTCGCATTGTCAAAGTATAAGGTCTTGCAAGAACAAGAGCTTGTGGCACTTTTTGAGTGGCTAGATAGCTGCCTCAAAACGCCGCTTATTAATGACTTCTGTTTGGCGGACTTACACCTTAAGCATACGTTACGAGAAGCCGAATTTTATTTCCCAATGCCGCATTTAAAAGTACGGCAAGTGGCCAAAGTACTGCAACAATACCGCCAGCACTTACGACAAAACAGAGGCTTGCCTGCGCTAAGTATATCGATGCCTGATATTCCTGAGCTCAGCGGGATGATGCATGGGTTTATTGACCTAATATTTGAGCACGACGGCAAGTATTATGTTGCCGATTATAAATCGACTCATTTGGGTGATTCGGCGCTGCTCTACAGCATCGAGAAATTGCATGAAAACAATCAACAGCATTTGTATGACTTACAATACTTACTGTATTCATTGGCTTTGCACAAGTATTTAAAGCAGCAGCTTGGCGACTATTCTTTTGAAATTCATTTTGGCGGGGTTTTTTATTTATATTTGCGTGGTATGTCGCCCGACAGTCAACTCGACGGTGGATCTAGCGGCGTGTTTTTTGATAAAGTAGATAAACAGTATATCGACCTGCTCGAAAACCTGTTTATGCCAACTAAGGAAGAAGTATAAAAGCATGTTGTTTTCTCTTCCTTCATCTATAGCAAAACAGACGGGTTATTCGTCGTGCACTGATTGTTTGCAGGCGTTGCATGATATTCAATCTATCGATTACTATTTTGCTAATAATGCAATCATCAAACGGCTTGAACTTGATGTCGCAAATGACTTTTTCAACGATCAAAAATCACTTGAGCAACTCTTTCATGTGCTATTAGCACTCTCATACTTCCAAAGGCAAGGGCACAGTTGCCTTGACATTGCAGCCATCGCAGAAAAGACCTGTTGGTCAGAAGCCGATGTTACTCAATATGGATCAAGTTTGAGTAAACAGGACAGCAAATTCAAAGCCGGTTTTGTATTTCTAAGCGCGGCAAAGCTGAGGGATATTATTCAACGTTTTGATAGCATTTGTCCGTCAAGAAACGATATACAATGGGATGAACCCAATTTATATAGTGGACGATATGCAAACTACGAAAATGAAGTTGCTAATTTTTTTAAACAACAACAAACACAGCGTTTAGTTGATTCTGAACCTGCGTTTAGGAGCCTACAACAATGCGCTGATGAGCTTTGGCCAATGCTATTCCCGGCTAAACCAGGTCAGGATATTGACTGGCAGCAAGTGTCTGCAGCCAATGTGCTTATTTCGCAAACCTCAATTATTAGCGGTGGCGCAGGAACAGGTAAAACCTACACGGTTGCTCGACTATTATTATCTTGGCTTTATAAACAAAAGAAGGACTCATCAACTCAAGTGAAGTTGATGCTAGCCGCCCCAACAGGAAAGGCGGCACAACGCTTAAATGAATCTATTTTGGATGAATTTACGCAATTACTTAATTCGAATAAAGAAAACCAAGTTGCGACATTGATTACTGACTTAATGCCGATGATCCAAGCAAAAACAATTCATCGCCTACTTGGCTTAGGTATGTATAGCATAGAGCCAAAATACAACCACAAAAAACAATTAGATTGTGACTTTTTGGTAATAGATGAAGTGTCTATGATTGATTTAGCCATGATGGCTAAGGTGTTACGTGCACTTCCTAAAACTGCAAAATTGGTATTGATTGGAGATGCAAATCAGCTTCCGTCGGTTGAGAGCGGCGGATTATTAAAGGACTTGGTTAATCAGGCCGCTTGGCAGGATGCTGCAATATTAGGTGACTATTCTGGGATTTATAGTCAATCACATAGGCAATTACTGAGTAAATTACTACCTGGTTTTGCGACTAATGATAGTCAGAATAAAATGGGTGCGAACGAGCATCGTGAACTTGAGGTGAATAGTTGCACGAATAAAAATGCGAATAATGAAAATTCAATCCACTATAATCACGTGACGTTCTTACAAAAAAGTATGCGTTCGCAAAATGAAATAACGCAACTGGCACAGAATATACTGCTGGGCCAGTTAGCGCCGTTTGCAGGGCTGTTGTCGGGTTCTAAAATTGACAGTGAAACGTCAAATTTTGATGATAAGCAAACAACACCGCAATTATCACTGCCAATAACAAAGCCAATAACAGAGCCAGAAACGCCGGTTATTACATGGCATGAAGATGGTTACACGCAGGCAGGGACATTAAAAACCACATTACTAGAGCAAATTGCGCAGCGTTATGCGTGTATATTTGAAAGTCGTGATGTCGACCAAGCAATTCAGCGATTAAAGCAATATAGACTGTTGTCTGCGACTAAAAAAGGTCGCCTGGGTACAGAATTTCTGAATACTCAAATTGAACAACAACTAAGAAAACGTTTTTCACACATTGATGTTGGCCAAATGTATCCTGGCATGCCAATCATGATTGTTCAAAATGATTACCGTTTACACTTATTTAACGGCGATATTGGTGTTATTTGGCACAATGAAGACGGTCAATTGCGTGCATGCTTCCCGGATCCAGATATGCCCGAAACTCATCTGTCATTCAGTTTTATTTCGCTACCTGCGTTTGAATTGGTTTATGCAATGACAATTCATAAGACTCAAGGCTCAGAGTTTGAGCATGTTGATATTTTACTACCCAATATAGTGGCTAACAACGCTATGCTTTATAGTAGTCAGCATTTGAGCCGAGAATTACTTTATACAGGGGTAACCAGAGCAAAACAAAGTATTGGCATTATAGCCAGCTTGCCGGCGCTTAAGGATTGCATAGGAAAAAAATCAACGCGATTTAGTGGCTTAAAACGAAAGTTGGATTGCTAAATTTAAACACTAATTTGGCTGCCTAATCAAATTCCTAACCTTCTATTTTTAGCACCACTTTGCTCTTAAATTCAGTCACAATGAAAAAGGTTAAGACTAACGCTAAACACAGGTAGATCGGATAATGTTCTGTAGGTGGTTTTGTCTGCAACCAAAGATAAGATTTTGCATTTTGACTTTTTTTCTAAGTTGTCATTAGCGTCTGAGTGAGGCATAGTTTCTCTCCCTCAGACACCTGTGATTTCACTTCTAGGCGCACGCAGTCAGATTTGCGACAACGTATCTCGGTAGTGAGAGTTATTGAAAAGGTGCTGTTAGAACATAAGTGAGAGTAAATTCTAGATTAAATATCCATCTTTGCTTATGATTCAGAGCGAGCAATGCGCGCACAAAAATATAGAAAATATAAAAAATATAAGGAGTGATAACAAATGAGTTTGACTAAGTGCATGGGTTCTGTCTTTTTTTTAGTTTTGCTATGCTTATCACAAGTACTTCAGGCGCAAGATAACGAAGACTTTTTACAGGCTAAACAAGCAATGTCTGGCTTTGTAGAAATTGTATATTCTAATAGTGACGACAAAGTTTACTTGGCATTGGATGTTACGCAACTTAATCAACAAATGCTATTTCAAAGTAGCTTACCGCATGGCATTGGTTCAAATGATATTGGACTAGACCGAGGTCAGTTAGGCGACACTCGTTTAGTCGAGTTTCAACGTTTTGGCAACAAAATATTGTTGAAGCAACTTAATACCGATTATCGCGCAAGTTCAAGCAACGTTGCCGAACGTAACAGTATTGATGAAGCTTTTGCTGATTCAGTCATCGCTGGGTTTGAAGTTGCTCATGAAAGCGTTGGTAAAATCTATATCGATTACACGGCTTTTTTGTTATCCGACGTGCATGGTATTTCTGAGCGCTTAAGTCAAACCGGACAGGGTAGTTATTCCATAGACAGCACTCGTTCTGGCATCTATTTACCAAAAACAAAAGCATTTGAGCGTAATACTGAACTTGAAGCATTAGTGACTTTTGCAGGCACGCCAAAAGGTCGATATATTCGACAAGTATCGCCTGATGCAAAAAGTGTGTCTGTGCATCTGCATCATTCGTTTTTAGCTTTACCTGACGATGCCTATAAAACACGTGTTTTCCATCCTTATTCCGGGTTTTTGAAACACAGTTTCTATGACTACTCAGCAGCGTTGGATGCTGAAATGGAACAGAAGTTTATTCGACGCCACCGTTTGTCAAAAATGAACCCTAATGCGGAGATAAGTGAGCCGGTAGAGCCGATTATTTATTATTTAGACCCTGGGATCCCAGAGCCAGTAATGACCGCATTAAGAGAAGGAGCGTTGTGGTGGGATCAAGCATTTGCTGCCGCCGGTTATAAGAATGCATTTCAAGTCAAAGTACTACCTGAAGGCGCTGATCCGATGGACGCGCGCTATAATGTGATCCAATGGGTTCACAGAGCAACGCGAGGTTGGTCTTACGGTAGTTCGGTTATTGATCCCCGAAGCGGTGAAATCATAAAAGGACATGTGACTTTAGGTTCGTTGCGGGTAAGACAAGATTTCTTAATTGCACTTGGTATGACGAGTCCTTTTAATGATGAAAGTACAGGAAAAACCAATACGAATGCACAGTTAGCGATGGCGTTGGACCGTATTAGACAATTATCGGCGCACGAAGTTGGGCATACTTTAGGCATCGCACATAACTTCGCCGCAAGTGAAAATGACCGAGCGTCAGTGATGGACTATCCACATCCACTTATCAGTTTAGAAAATGGTGAAATTTCACTCGAAAATGCTTATGACAAAGGGATCGGTGATTGGGATAAATATGTCATTGCTTATGGTTATCAGGATTTTGCTGATGGCGATGAAAATAAAGCGTTGAGTGCATTAATTTCGCAAGCAAGGAAAACCGGCTTTTTATATAAATCAGATCCTGATACTCGAACTAGCAAAAGAGCATCAAGCGATGGCCATTTATGGGATAACGGTAAGAGCCCAGTTGACGAGTTTGCAAGGATAAGTGAGCTTAGAAAGTTTGCGCTAACCCGTTTCGGTGCTAGTTCATTGCCAGTAGGTGCCGACCTGTCTTCGCTCGAGGAACGCCTCGTCCCGATATATTATTCACACCGATATCAGTTGGATGCGTTAGTAAAACAAGTGTCCGGCGTTATCTATGAATATGAGCAAAAAGAGCTAAACTCCCCACTCAAAGGCAGTGCGTTTGTGACCGGGGAAACGCAACTTAAAGCAGCTGAAATGGTTGTCAATGCAGCGTCAGCTAATTATCTAGCCATACAGCCAGCGGTAGCGAAGCTGATTAATCCTAAAGCTTATGGTAGTAGCCGAAGCAGAGAAAGTACCAATGGTAGAATGGGGATTGTTTTTGACCCAATCAGTGCGGCAGAGGCAGCATCAGCTTATGCGGTCACGACTTTGTTGGAGCCAATAAGGTTGAACCGATTGGCGTATCAACATTCTTTGGATACGCGCATTCCAAGTGCTCAAAAAGTGGTTAATTTGGTATTTGAGACTTTAGTGAAGACGCGCTCAGAGGATATTTTAGAACAACGTATTAAGCACGTTGCACTAAATATTTTCTTTGATGTATTGAAAGCAGATGAATTGTCACCCGAAGTTAAGTTAGCGATGCAAGGCGAATTGTTAAATTATCAGAGTTGGTTAGCCAAAAATGACAGAAGGGCTCAAGGCAAGGTATTACTGAAGTACATTGAGCATTACTGGACGTCGAACGAATGGTTGGGGAGTTTTGTGCTTAAGCAATTGCCACCGGGTTCTCCCATTTAGTCGTGTTGAGTACTCAAATAGATAAGTAATGATCAAAGCTCAAAGCTCATACAGACATTGCGGACCAATAGCCTGCCCGGCTCTGCAATTCTGATATGAGTCTCACTTAAACGGTTGAAGCGAGCGTCGGCATCAGTAAATTCGTCATGAAATGACAATGCGGTAGGATAGGGCGTGTATCTTGGTCCTGCTGTATTGTGTTTATTCAGTACTTTTTTATCGAAATAGTCAAGATCTGCCATGTCATCACTTACATTTTAAATTAATTGATGCAGGATTATAGGTCAAGACTGTTAGCATGAAATTGGTCATAATCAGCTTTCCATACAATTCATGAATAACCCTATATCACAACAATCAATTACCCTTATGCCAACAAAGGACCTAACATTTTGTTTACACTTAAAAGGAATAATACATGGCTCAATTATATCTCGTTCGTCACGGTCAGGCGTCATTTGGCGCAGCAGACTATGACAAGTTGAGTGACATCGGACATAAACAGTCGTTGTTATTAGGACAGTACTTTGCTGAGCGCGATGTTTCGTTTGATAGTGTGGTAACAGGAGACATGCGCAGGCACAAGGAAACGGCTGCAGGCATACAGAAAGGCGGTGAAAGTGCTATACCTGTTATTACCGACTCGGCTTGGAACGAATTTGACTTTAATGCAGTTGTGAGTGCCTATTTAGCCGCTAATCCCCTAATGCGTCCTGCTGACGACTCGCCAAGAACCGAGTTCTATCGCTTACTAAAGAGTGCGATGTTCGCTTGGTCTCAACAGGAAATTGGCAATAACCTGCCTGAATCCTGGGATCAGTTTACAGGTCGTGTCGCAGGAGCAGTAGAACGTATTTGTGCATCAGACGCTAAGAATGTGTTGGTGGCAAGTTCAGGTGGCGCAATTGCGATAACGATGATGAATATGTTGGGATTAACAGTAGATAAAACGGTTAACTTTAATTTGCAAATTAAGAACACGAGTATCAATCATTTTTTCTTTAACCGTGATGGTATTCAACTAAGCAGTTTTAATAATGTGGGGCATTTAGATTTGCCTGAGCATAAGTCATTAATTACATACAGTTAATAAGCTAAATAACCAGCTTAAGCATGGGGCGAATATGAACTTTGATTACACTGAAAAAACGCAAAATTTGGTCGATAAATTGCAGGCTTTTATGGATGAACATATCTATCCAAATGAAGCGATTTATCATGACCTGGTGCACCAATCCGAAAATCCGTGGGTCACTCCGCAACTGATGCATGACTTAAAGGTAAAAGCTAAAGAAGCCGGTCTATGGAATTTGTTTTTGCCAAGCGAATATTTGCCTTATGGCGCAGGGTTAACTAATCTTGAGTACGCACCACTTTGTGAGTTGATGGGCCGTGTATTATGGAGCTCAGAAGTATTCAATTGCAGTGCCCCTGATACCGGGAATATGGAAGTATTGGCAAAGTATGGTAATTCAGAACAGCAAAAAAAATGGCTAGACCCTTTGTTGAATGGCGAACTGCGTTCGGCATTTGCGATGACAGAACCCGCAGTGGCGTCTTCTGATGCAACCAATATTGAAACCTCAATTCAGCGTGAAGGCGATGAGTATGTTATCAATGGCCGCAAATGGTACACCAGCGGTGCAATGAATGAAAACTGCAGAATAATGGTGGTAATGGGTAAAACCGACACCACAGCGGAGAGACATGAACAGCAATCTCAGATTTTAGTGCCTTTAGATACAGCCGGTGTGACTATTGTTCGTCCGATGTCAGCGATGGGCTATCTCGATCAGCCAGTGGGTCATGCCGAGATCCTTTTTGAGAACGTTCGGGTGCCAGCAAGTAGTTTACTTGTCGGTGAAGGTAAAGGTTTTGAAATCGCTCAAGGTCGTTTAGGTCCGGGTCGAATTCACCATTGTATGCGTCTTATTGGTTGTGCTCAACGAGCACTAGATGAAGCATGTACGCGTGTTGAAGAACGTATTGCCTTTGGCCAGCCTTTGAGTAAACAACAATCTGTACGCGAAAGTTTAGCGCAGATGTATTGCAAAATTGAACAGGCTAGATTGCTTACCTTAAAAGCAGCAGATCATATGGATAAGTATGGTAATAAAGTCGCCAAAAATATTATCGCCGCAATTAAAATTGTTGCCCCAAAAATGGCCTGTGAAGTTATTGATGAAGCAATTCAAATCCATGGTGCGGCAGGAACATCACAAGACACAACCTTGAGTGAGAAGCTAGCTTATGCGCGCACTATTCGCCTTGCTGATGGTCCTGATCAAGTGCACATGATGCAATTGGGTAGGAATTTAGTTCAGCAAATGTCTGCGAAGAATCAGTAAATTAAATTGATGAGCTTTAAAATCACACCAAACCTAATAACACTTCAAGCATATTGCGATCGTAATGTGCCTGAAGTAGGTACGCTGTCAACCCTCGAAAAATTCACTGGAGGGCAATCAAATCCGAGTTTTAAATTGACCACGACGACAGGCGAATTCGTGTTGCGCCGACAACCGTTGGGCAATTTGCTTAAATCAGCTCACGCGGTCGATCGCGAATATAGAGTTATCCGGGCTTTGCAAGCAAGCAAGGTTCCGGTGCCAAAAGCCATTCACCTTTGCACCGACAAGGAGGTTATTGGAAGCCAATTTTTTATAATGAGCTTTGTGACTGGTGATATATTTTGGAATGCCGCATTAGCGACACTAGATGAACGACCTTGTTTCGGTGGATCACCGAATTCAAAACGTGCAAAAATATACGACCAAATGAATTTAGCATTAGTGAATTTACATCGTATTAATCCGCAGGATGTCGGTTTAGCTGACTTTGGTCGACCGGGCAATTATTTTGCTCGTCAATTAGATAGATGGACAAAACAATATATTGCAGCCAAAACAGAAGAAAATCATAATGCGGAATTTCTGATCAAATGGTTAGGTGAAAATTTACCTAATGATGATGGTTTAATATCTATAGTGCATGGCGATTTCCGTTTGGACAATATGATATTTTCCCATGATAGCCAAGATCTATGTGCGATCCTTGATTGGGAGCTATCAACCTTAGGCCATCCTTATGCAGATTTAGCCTATCAATGTATGCAATTAAGGTTACCTGCAAATATGGGTAATGTGCCAGGCTTGGGCGGTGTATACAGAGAAGAATTGGGTGTACCGAGTGAAGAAGATTATGTTGCACTCTATTGCGAACGCATCGGTATAGACAAGATAGACAATTGGCAGTTTTATATCGCATTTAGCTTCTTTCGACTACTCTCTATAGTCCAAGGCGTTGTAAAACGAGGCAAAGATGGTAACGCTTCAAATCCAAAAGCCTTGGAACTCGAACAACTACTAATACCATTATCAAAGCTCGCAGTGCGAGCTATAAAGGAAGATTACTAACATGAAAGCGATTGTTTGCAATGAGTTTGCGCCTGTTTCACAACTAAAACTACAAGACATGCCTGATCCTTCCGCCTCTAAAGGCAAGGTTGTGGTTGCGGTCGCCGCAGCAGGTGTTAATTTTCCTGACAGCTTGTTAGTGCAAGGTCTGTATCAAATGAAACCTGACTTACCTTTTATCCCTGGCAGTGAAGTCGCGGGCACTATATCTGACATAGGTGAAGGAGTTCCTTATTTGAAAGTGGGGCAAAAGGTAATTGGCTTATGTATGTTAGGTGGTTATGCTGAAAAAGTTGAAGTGCCTGCAACTCATGTTATTGCCTTACCTGATGCCATCCCACTGGATGAAGCCTCTGCATTAGTGACAGCGCATGCAACCGCGCATCACGCCTTAAAGCAAAGAGCTAATTTATCAAGTTCTGATACCTTATTAGTCACTGGGGCTGCCGGCGGAACGGGCTTAGCTGCAGTTCAAATTGGTAAGTTGATGGGCGCAAAAGTCATTGCGGTTTGTTCGACTGACGAAAAATGCCAAGTGGCCAAAGACAATGGTGCTGATGTTTGTATTAATTACACGGGCATAGATTTAAAAGCGGCGATTAAAGAGCACACGAAAGGCAAGGGCGCAGACGTTGTTTATGAGTGTGTCGGTGGCGATATGTTTCATATATGCTCACGCAGCATGGCATGGAACGGACGACTGCTGGTGGTTGGTTTTGCTGGTGGCGAAATACCCAAATTCCCGGTCAACCTGTCGTTAGTCAAAGGATTTTCAGTTGTTGGTGTGTTTTGGGGTTCATTTACACAACATCAACCGCAAGATTTCATGGCGAACATGAAAGAGCTGTTAAGCTGGTATGTACAAGGTAAAATTAAAGTCATTGTGGATGAGCGATTTGCATTAGCTGATGCGGTCGATGCAATTAATAAAGTGACAGATAGAAAAGTAAAAGGAAAAGTGGTTATTACACTTTAATACTTTTTAGTCTTTAAGCCTTTAAACCGGTGAGTCAAAAGATCATATAGCGTTCCTGCTGCAACTGAATTGTAGAGCACAGCTTCACGGATCATGCTATTCCCCTCGCATTTCTTGCGGATAGCCTAAAAGCCTCATTGGTGAGGCTTTGGCTAGCATAGCTCGTTGTTCTTCAGTGTTGAATCCTGCTACATCCATAATATGGCTTGGGCTAAATATTGGGCATATCGCGTCAACGGTAAATTGAATACCAAAAATGGATCTGTCGATTCAATATACAAACTTAATCAGTCAAACTTATTCTGCTATATAAAATCAATAAATTGGGCTGATAGCGACATTTGCCATAGTCTAACGCTATTAGTTAAATTTGGGAAAAGTCATGTCGAACGAATCTACTTCAGTAAGTCCAATTACTTATGTTCAAGATCAGCATCTCGCACTCTTAGGATTAAACAGCGCACCTGTAAACGCTTTATCAAAGGCGGTAAGAGTCGGTATTATTGAAAGCGTTAATAAAGCGTTGAGTGACGATAACGTAAAAGCAATCGTACTGCATTCACACTTACCTTTATTTAGTGCTGGCGCGGACATCTCAGAATTTAGCGGCGGTGACTTGTCTCCGATGTTGCCAGAAGTTCTTGAGGTAATTGAGCAATCGACTAAGCCAGTTATTGCGATTGTGGGTGGCAATGCATTTGGTGGTGGACTCGAACTCGCGTTGTCGTGTCACTATCGAATAACTCACGCTAAAAATAAAGTGGGTTTGCCGGAAGTACATCTTGGTATTTTACCCGGTGCTGGTGGAACGCAAAGATTACCTAGATTAACAGATCTGAAAACTGCATTAGATATGATTGTATCTGGCGCACCGACCCCAGTTACTGTTCTTGGTAATGTATTCGATCTTATTGTGGATTCTGCAGACGAACTGCAAAGCGCTGCAATGAGCTTTGCGAATGATGTTGTTGAAAAGCACATGCCAGTGAAAAGAGTATGTGATATTGACTTAGCGATGGGCAACGATATCGAAACACTGTTTGCACAATATAGTCAAGGTGTTGCTGCAAAATCAAAAGGATTTTTTGCGCCGGGTCAGTGTGTGTTGGCAGTAAAAGCTGCTTTTACGCATGATTTTAAAGCCGGTCTTGCGCGCGAAGCTGAATTATTCATGGAATGCATGACAACATCCCAAGCCCGAGCACAGCAGCATTTCTTTTTTGCTGAAAGAGCTGCATCCCATGTTCAAGGGATTTCAAGGGACGTAAAAGCCCGTGATATTAAACAAGCGGCAGTGATTGGCGCTGGCACAATGGGCGGCGGCATTGCGATGAATTTTGCCAATGCAGGTATTCCGGTGATGATGCTTGAGTTACAGCAAGAGGCATTGGATAAGGGGCTTGCGCTTATTCGTCGAAACTACGAAAATTCAGCTAAAAAAGGAAAATTAACTTCTGAGCAAGTTGAGCAGCGTATGTCGCTATTAACGGGCACGACCAGTTATGCCGATTTGTCTGATGCGGATTTAGTTATTGAAGCGGTATTTGAGAAAATGTCGGTTAAAAAAGACGTGTTTGGTATGTTGGATAAGGTATGTAAACCGGGCGCCATCTTAGCTTCAAATACCTCTACACTTGACTTGAATGAAATAGCTGCTTCAATCTCTCGTCCGCAAGACGTCATTGGTTTGCATTTCTTTTCACCGGCAAACGTCATGAAACTACTTGAAATCGTACGCGGAGAAAAGACCAGCGATGAGGCCATCAAAACAGCAATGAAATTAGCTAAAACCATCCGTAAGGTTGGCGTTTTAGTCGGTGTTTGTTTCGGTTTCGTGGGTAATAGAATGATAGAGCCGTATGGCAGAGAAGCTAACCGCCTCATGCTTGAAGGAGCCATGCCTGAGCAGGTTGACCAAGTCATTGCTAAGTTTGGACTTCCAATGGGGCCTTTCACTATGGGAGACATGGCCGGTTTAGACATAGGTTATTTTGTGCGTGAGTCGCGTAGAGAATTTATTGCGCATGATCCAAGCTATTGCATTGTGGCTGATAAGTTGGTTGCACAAGGTCGAGTTGGATTAAAAGTAGGCAAGGGCGCTTATTTATATGAGCAAGGAAGTCGTCAACCAATACCTGACCCTGACGTTATCGAAATGGCGAAGCAAGAAGCTAAGCGATTAGGTATTCAACAACGTGAAATTTCAGATCAAGAAATTTTAGAACGTTGTATATACCCATTGATTAATGAGGGAGCAGATATTCTTAAAGAGGGCATTGCCGCTAAGTCCAGCGATATCGATGTTATTTATGTGTACGGTTATGGATTTCCGGTGTTCAGAGGCGGTCCAATGCAATTCGCTGATGAGATTGGACTAAAGCAAATTCGTGATCGCATGAATCATTACAAAGCAACATTAGGTGAGTATGGGCAACACTGGTTTACGCCTTCAATACTATTAAATGACCTCGCTGATGCTGGCAAAACGTTCGCTTCAGTGAAGTAAGTTAAGTAAAATATGATGAATAACTGACATTAGCAGTTATTTGAAAGAACACAGAGGATACTATGCAGAATTTTAAAGCACCACAAAGAGATACTTTATTCGTAACCAATGAATTATTTGGTTTTGAAGAGCATTACCAACGGCTAGGCTTCGAAGATGCCACTGATGACCTAGTTCGTGCGATTTACGCTGAAGCAGCTAAATTTGCAGAAAACGTGTTAGCACCGATTAACGCGTCAGGAGATGCGGAAGGTTGCCAATTTAATGATGGTGTAGTAACCACACCAACAGGCTTTAAAGAAGCTTATAAGCAATATGTAGATGGTGGCTGGCCATCAATGTCTCACCCTGTTGAGTATGGTGGTCAGGGACTTCCATATTCACTTTCTACCTCAATGGCAGAATGGTTTTCGGGTGCGAACCACAGTTGGGCAATGTATCCAGGTCTGAGTCAAGGTTGCATGGAAACACTTAAAGCTCATGGTACTGAAGAACAGAAGAAAATCTATCTCGAAAAGTTAGTCGAAGGTAGCTGGACCGGCACGATGTGTTTAACTGAATCACACTGTGGTTCTGATTTGGGCATGCTCAAATGTAAAGCTGAACCGGCAAACGATGGTACTTATAAGCTGACTGGAACGAAAATTTTCATTTCAGCAGGTGAGCATGATATGTCTGACAATATTGTGCACATTGTGTTGGCTAGATTGCCTGATGCACCCGCGGGGACGAGAGGGATTTCATTGTTCATTGTACCAAAATTTAATGTTGACGCGAGCGGAAATATTACCGACCGTAATACGGTTAAATGTGGCTCAATTGAGCACAAGATGGGCATTAAAGGCAGTGCAACTTGCGTTATAAACTTTGACTCAGCAAATGCTATTTTGATTGGTCAACCTAACCGTGGTTTAAACTGCATGTTCGTATTCATGAATATGGCAAGAATTGGGACCGGTGTTGAAGGTTTGTCTGCAACTGAAGCCGCTTTTCAAGGTGCGTTGGCTTATGCGCAGGACAGAACTCAGTTTCGTTCAATGTCAGGTGTGAAAAGTCCAGATGGTCCAGCTGACCCAATTATGGTCCATCCTGATGTTCGACGTATGTTGCTAACGCAAAAAGCATTACGCGAAGGTAACCGAGCACTTGCAATTTATTGTATGCAACTTGTTGATATAACGCAGCATGATCAATCGGTAGAAGAAAAAAAATTAGCAGAATCAAAACTGGCATTATTAACGCCCATCGTAAAAGCATTTTTAACTGAAACAGCACAAGAAACAACAAGTTATGGCATGCAAGTATTTGGTGGCCATGGCTATATAAAAGAGTGGGGCATGGAGCAGTTGGCTCGCGATACTCGCATTTGCACAATGTATGAAGGCACAACGGGTATTCAAGCTATTGATTTATTAGCGCGCAAGATCATGGGTTCAAAAGGTGAACTACTGAACGTGTTTACTAGTGAAATTAAGAGCTATTGCGCGACTATTCGTGATAAGAAGCAATTTAATCATTGGTCGAATGCAATTGAATCACACGTTGATGAATGGCTACAAATGACTCATGACATCGGGTTGTCAGCGGCCCAGAACCCAGATGAATTAGGCGCAGCGTCGGTTGACTACCTTATGTATTCTGGTTACATCACTGTGGGTTATTTTTGGTTGAAAATGGCGGTAGTGGCACAGCAGAAAATTGACGAAGGGACCACTGAAGTTGATTTTTACAATGCTAAATTACAAACAGCAAAATTCTATTTTGATAGAATGTTAACGCGCACTAGATCGTTAGTTTCAGCGATTAACTCAGGTTCAGAAAACCTAATGCAGATGGATGCCGAGCACTTCTATCAAGGCTAAATAAGCGTTTCTAAAGAGCATATAAAAAACGAATACCTTAACGTGTTCGTTTTTTTTTAGTCACGTGTGCGGCTATGGGTGATTGTATGTTCTAGCTACTTCCATGATTTGTTTACGCATCCAAATATGGGCAAGGTCATGATCGGCGCTAACGTGCCAGTATAAGTAATATTCTACTGGTGCAATTTCAAATGGCATTTCGTAAATTGACAGATCATAATGTTTGGCTAGGTGATAAGGTAAACAAGCGATTAGGTCGGTTTTAACAATGGTACTTGGCACAGTTAAAAAGTGTTGACCACGCATCACTTCTCTGCGCTTTTTACCTAGTTTATCCAATTCAATGTCGATAGGACCAACTCCTTTCTTACGATGGGATACATTAATATGTCCCAACTGCAAGAATGTTTCTAAGTCCAAACCATTTTTAAGTAAAGGATGGTTTTTTCTCGCTAGCACTACAAAACGATCGGATGCAATTTTATGCTTCAGTAAATGCGGATCAGTGAACGCAGACGCGTCGGCAAAAAAGTCTAGGCTACCACTTGCCATCGCTGAGACCACGCTGGTTCTTGCAATCTCATAGTTAGTCAGCGTAATGTTGGGTGCACGATCCTGCAAAAGAGACATGAGTCGGGGCATAATACTCACTTCTAATAAATCACGACTAGCAAAGTTGAATGCCTTGTGAGCTGAAGATGGTTCAAAGGTGTGTGAATCCTGCACGCTTTTACGTAAAAGACCGAGAGCATCACGCGCAGGTCCGATGATATTCTGTGCGACTGGTGTTGGCGTCATACTATGGCCAGTTCTTACAAACAACGGGTCGTTCAACATTTCTCGAAGGCGAGCGAGGGAGTTACTTACCGCAGGCTGGGTAATGCACAACACGTCTGCAGCCTTGGTTAAGCTGCCAGCGGTGTAAATGGCATCAAACACACCAAACAGGTTAAGGTCGATACGATTCAAATTCATCTTATAATTGTTCCCTATAGTGCGATATCGTTATTTTCTCTTAGACAAAACTGATTAAAGCTATCATTAATGACCGCGTATATATTAATATAATTGATAGTATAAATCGAATTCAATACAAATTAGTAATAAAAATAGGAATAAAATGGAATTTTCACAATTAAATGTTGGTGATAACTTACCTGAAACTACTTGGTTTAAAATTACACAGCAAAAAATTAATGAATTTGCAGTGGCCACAGGGGACCATCAATGGATCCACATTGACCAAGAACGGTGCGCAAAAGAAAGCCCATTTAGCACCACGATTGCACATGGCTTTTTGTCAGCCTCGTTAATGCCGATGATGCTTGAACAAATCATTACTGTCGACCCGACCCAAAATACAATGCTTAATTATGGCATCGATAGTTTACGATTTCTTGAACCGGTCAGAGTTGATGATTATATAAAATATCAGTTCAAGGTGGTAGATATAGAGCAAAAATCGACTGGGAGACTATTTAAGGTTGCCGCGCAAGTAGATATAAAAAACAGAGATAAACCCGCTTTGGTAGGTACGTTTCTTACTTTATTAATAGGTAAATAGGATACATTTTTGCAGTCAAGCTTACGTATGTCAGCATGATACCCTACTTCATTAGTATGTTGGTGGCGACCATGTCGAATGGATGTTGACAGGATCCATTAAATTTATACCTTCGGCGCTATATAAATTGTATCTATATAAATAATGAAATACGGCCACGAGCCCAGAGGAGTTCTGATTCAAAAGTTCACGATCCAAGAGGGCGCTAGATATATGCTCGATTGGCTGTGCACTTTTAAGGGCTTCGCTAGCTGATTTGTCAATCTAAAAAAAAAGCCAACACAAAGTGTTGGCTTCTTAATATGGTTGCGGGAGTAGGATTTGAACCTACGACCTTCGGGTTATGAGCCCGACGAGCTACCAGACTGCTCCATCCCGCGATTGTTCTGGCCTGAACCGGCTTGACCGTTTCAAGAAAGGCGTATTATACATAGCTAATTTTGCTTAGCAAGCCTTGTGTAAATGTAAGTTCATCATTTAGCTAATATCCATTAAGGTATCGTCATTAACGTGTCATTAATGTGAGTTGATACTTGCTAAAAGAA
>Ga0307930_1000096_pt1 | contig 61244 bp, 31 predicted proteins | sample OrgLakmetageno46_FD_203161 | JGI IMG/M metagenome (GOLD analysis project Ga0307930, IMG submission 203161) | Saline water microbial communities from Organic Lake, Antarctica - #46 | ecosystem: Environmental > Aquatic > Non-marine Saline and Alkaline > Saline | place: Antarctica: Organic Lake...
AGTGGCGTTTAGTTCACTTGGAAGCTCCAGGAAGGTGAATATGCCTTTGTTGCGTGCACAACCTTCGTGACAGTTGGCGTGGGTCTCATAGACAACGAAACGTTTAGGCGGGTATGCGATAAGCTTGCGAATGCCATAAGACAACGCTCGAGAAGTGTGCGTGCTGATAGATGCTGAGACGGCAACGTTCTTAGGCTTTAACGCTGCAGCGGAGCTACCACCATTTTGCAGTTCGGTGCCGAAAAAAAACTTCCGGCACCGAAATTGGTCCGTTGGGGTTTCAGAAATGGTCTATCCATCGAAACACTCAGTCCCGTCGCGTGGTTCTTGTGATTCATGTGATCATGTGCGTGTGTCCTCGTCATGACATCACTGTGCTGTTGTGCTGTTCCGAGTTCCCCCTTTTGGGGAGACAAAAAATGAACGATGCGTCTCGACCTGATTGGTGGATTCATAATTGTCAGCTTGTGTGCGCTTTGAGGATTTTGTGGGTGATTGGAACGGCCAGAGAGAGCACGGAGTGGGAGCGGTGCTGTACCCCTGGCCGCTCCGGCCTTGAGAGCGTTAGAGTTGAGCAAACATGACGGAAGTCATCTCTTTGACGTTGGAAGTGCAGATTGAAGGGTATGTACATCTCCTGTGCTCATGTTGTCTTAGCTGAATGGTTTCACTCACAAAACGGCTACTCGTGATTACTTCACAGGGAATGGGAGGAGCACAAGGCAGTGCTCACCACAGCGGAGGATGACCCCACCAAAATCAAACTGGATTTTACTGACGATCTTGGCGACGTAGATTTGTGAGTTCTACGCTTAAAATATGAAAGCATTCAGCCGAGATGTTGCTTAAACCTCATGCATGCTGACTCTCTCCTGACCTCCCATTATGCAGGAGCATCTCCTTTTCTGCGGACACGTTCGATGCGGAAGACAAGGGCGCGACCGATGGAAAATCTACTATTTGCCTTTCGGTACATACGCGGCTAAATATAATCCTCTCGACTTCGCGTTGTTGTTGTTGTTGTCCGTCCTCAGCTGATTTCCATTCCTGTATGCCTCGTCTCAGGTAACGGATGCAGTGCGAACAGCGGACGGCGCTGTGAGCGGGCGCTGGGATGGTGACGTGCTCATGCGCACAGCTACCCCTGAAAAGTTGCTCCACGCCTTTGCGTAAGTCACAATGGGAAAACAATGTGCTCTGATGGTTCAGTCAGAGCTAGTAGCTCTTCATTTACTCAAGAACTCACTGTTACTTGTAGGGGTGTTTGAAGTTCAGGCGTGGGTGGATGCTAATGATCCTGCGTACTATGATGTTTCGCTCCCATTTCGCTCTCCATCCTTCTTCTTTTTAGGACCGTCATGTCCACAGTAGAGGAAGACGACGACGAAGGCGAAGACGAAGACTGGACGCAGGAGGAGCTTGAGGCTGCGCTGGTGGAGGCCATGGGCAACAAAGACCGAGAGCGGTTGATGGAACTGTTGGACGAAGCTGAAGAGAAAGGCTTCGACGAAAACTCTGAAGTCGTCAACAACGCCGCGGAGTTCCTGGCCGACCTCATCGAGGAGGAGGCCGAGGCGGACGCCGAAGCCCGCGAAGTGGTACGCAAGCAGGAGGCGGCTGAGAAGGCAGCCGCGGAAAAGGCTGCAGCTGCGAAAGCGGCAGAAGAGAAGATGGCTGCGGAGAAGGAGGCTGCCAAGAAGGCTGCGGCCGACAAGCTTGCCGCTGAGGCGGCTGCTGCTGCCCGCGAGGCCGCCGAGAAGGCTGCCGCTGAGGAAGCTGCCGCTGCCAAGGAGGCCGCGGAGAAGTTGGCAGCCGAACAGGCAGCCGCGGAAGCTCTCGCCGCAGAAGAAGCAGCAGCTGCCCTGCGCGAGGCGGCCGCCGCTGAAGCTGCCGCCGAAGAGGAGCGCCGAGCGGCCCTCGCTGCTCGCTTGGCGGCGGCTGCGCTTTCCAACTTGAAGCGTGACATGGCTGCGTGTGCGGAGCAACTGGTGGACGCCGTGGAAGCCGGTGACGTGGAGGCTGCCACCCTCGCCATTTCGAGCGCCAAGTCCTTGAATGCGACGGGCACCATGATGGAAGGCAAGCCTACTGTCGACGCCGATGTCGTGGCTGCAGCCCAGCAGCTGGTGGATGCCGCAGCGCCGCCTCCGCCCCCAGCCACTCCCAGTGGACCTCAAGACGGCGAGTCAGCGACGACGCCAGCAGGCGACGACGCGAGTGGAGCAGAAGGCACCGCGGAGAGCAAGGACCAGCGCGAGGAGTTGGAGCGCAACCGGCAGCAGTTCCGCGACGCTTGCGAAGCTGCAGGAGTGGACGAGCTGCCCAAGGAGGAGTTCAAGGTCCTGGTGAAGGAGCTGATCGCAGCGCAGCAGCAGAAGGCGCAGGCGAGCGGCACCTCCCCGGGCGTTGCCTTCGCCGAACCCACAGACAAGGACCTGGACGCCGCGTTCACCCTAGCCGACGAGGACAAGGGCGGGACGGTGGACGAAGCAGAGTTCTTGAAGCTCTTGACGCTGATTCAAGCAGGCCAGGTGGCGGGGCTCGGCAAGAAGAGCATGTTCGAGTCGGCGTCGAGCCGGAAAAAGCGCGAAACCGCCTTCAAGACCACCCTCAGCAGCATCACCGACGACAGCATCGCGGCCGCCGCGCCGCCGCTGACCTCCGCCGAGAAACACGTGCTCTTCGAACGGTTTGTGGCCAAGTCTACCGGCGAGCTCGAGGAAGCATCTGTCGACAAGGCCGCCTTCAAGACCCTCATTCGTGAGGTGCTCGACAGCCCAGCAATGGCTGCAGCTCCGGCACCGGAGGCTGAAGCACCCACCGACGCCAGTACCGAGGCCGGCGATGGCGACAAGGGTGGCGACGATGGTGAGGATAAGGCTGACGGTGATATGGCAGAGGGTGCAGATGAAGCTTCCTCTCCGGCTCCGCCACCTCCGCCGCCTCCTTCGAGTGCCGCGACCAAAGTGAGTGATTCGGACCTCGAAGCAGTCTATGACGTGGCCTTCGACCTCGGCGACGGCGAAGCCATCGGATTGGGTGAAATCTTCAAGCTGTACCGCGCTGTGAAGCAAGGGGCGGTGACCGGTCTGGCGGAGTTGTCTCAAGAAGGCGAGGAAGGCGAAGAATTCGAGAAGAAGGCTTTGGAAGACAAGCGTCGCGTCATCGAGGAATTGCTGACTTCCACCGACGAAAGCGATGACAGTGACGCCAGCAGCCGTGTGGCGGCCTTGGTGGCGCAGCGCGCCGCGCAGGCTAGCTACGAAGCCGCGATGGCTCGTGCCCTCGCCGAAGAAGAAGCCGCTCAGGCCGAAGCTCAGCGTCAAGCGGAGGCAGCGCAGCGGGCTGTGGAAGAGGCCGCTGCGGCCAAAGCTGCTGCCGAAGCGCAGGCAGCCAAGGACGAGGCCCTGACGCCGGTCGCGGTGCAACTCCAAGCGCAGCAGCGGCGGTGGCTGGCGCAGCGGCAGGCGCAGCGGAAGCGCTTCACCCCCACTGTGACCAAGCTCCAGGCGAAGTTTCGGGGCAAACAGACCGTGCAACAGGTTGCGGTGGTCAAGGCGGAGTTCAGCGGGTCCTTCCGCATGATTCCGCTCCAAGCCTGTCACGCCAAGTCCTTGCACACGCTGCGCACCCTAGTGCTGCGGGCTTTCAAGGAAAAGCTGGCGCGAGCTCCCGCCATTGTGCTCAACTGGCGTGACGCGGAGTCGGGCAAGAACGTGCCTCTGTCCTCGAGCGACGTGATGATGTCGGCGTTGGCGACGGTATCTGCGCGCGTGAAGGTGCCTGGCAGCAAGCCCCTACTGCCGCTTCAAGTCACGGCCAATTTCAGCGATGGGTCCTCGATGCATCCCGCCGCTGCGCAAGGTACTTTCAGCCCGTCGTCACAGGCACTGCCACCGTACTCCCCTGCACCACCACTGCCTCCTGCCACGCCCGTGCGTGCTCTAGCCCACGAAGCTGCCGCCTCTATACCCGGCGTGCCTCCACCACCTCCTGCTCTAAATAGTGACAGTGCTGGCGCTAGCGCTGGAGGTGAACCGCGGTCTACCTTCTTGCTCGATGCGTTGGGCAATGCGGTTGCCAAGCAGCTGAATGCCGGCCAAGACACCACCGGCAGCAGCAACCGCCGTGCCACAGGAGCAGCGGCCAACAGCAACGACTTAGAATTGGACCCTTCCTTCGTGGCCGCGCTCCAGCGCTATGATCCGGACCAATCCGGGTTCTTGACGCGGGCGGCGCTGCGGCAGCTGCTGCGCGACCTCCTCGATCAGGGGCGCGCCAAAGCCCCTGCCATGCGGCAAACTGAGCAGCAACAAAAGCAAGAAGAAACCCTCAACGGCATCATGAAGCTCCTGGAGCAGCAGTCGGTGCAGCGCTTGCCGTTCAGCGACCTCGGCCGAGCCCTCGTGGGTGCTTACGTCAGCACTCAGCCCGGCGGGCCGGAATCGCCCGAGACCTTGGCCGCGCAGGCAGCAGCGGCCGAGGCAGAGAAGTTGGCTCCCGGCGAGTTGAACTTCACGATTGACTCCAAGAAGCTGCTGGCCATGACGCCAGACGAGCGCCGCGCGGCCCTCACTGCCATTTCTTTGTCGTCCATGACCCCCGAGGAGGTGGCGATGGCGCTGGAAGACATGGAGTCAGACGAGCGCAAGGCAGTGGTGGAAGCCATTCGCAGCAACGCCGTCAGTGGCACCGTGAAACAGCGCATGTCGGCGAGCGGCGGGGCTTCCACTGCCAGTAAAGCTCCTTTGCAGACCCTGGGCGCGCAGGCCGCGGGTCTGTTGCGGGCGTCCACGGCGCACGCGAGCCTGGCGCAGCAGCGGCAGCGGCAGAGCCTCATTTACCAGGACGGCGCGTCTACTTTGGAGGTGCTGCCACCCCCCGACGACGAAGAGGAGGCGGCCGAGGCAGCCAGGCTCGCGCGGGAAGCGTTGTTGAACGAGGACCCCGACCAAGGGGGGCTTTACTCCGAAATGACCCCCGACATGGGCATGCCTACCCCCGACGAAGGCAACTTCCCCATGCCGAACAAGACCGCGGCCTCGTCAGCGGCAGCTGGAGGGCTCTTGAGCGGATCTCGCGGTGACGCCAAGTCCTCGACTTCGAATAGCGACGCGAAGGCGATGGCAGACCCGGGCGAGCTCGTTGAAGTGCTTAACAAGGCCAAGCTCTTGGCGTACTTGCCAAACTTGCAGCGCATGGGGGTGGAGTCCATCGCGGACTTGCGGTTTGTCTCGGACTCGGACCTTGAGTACAGCGGGGGTCTCCCAGCTAAGGACCTGGCGACGCTGAGGCAAGCCGTGAGCCGTTGGTACTTGTCGCGCAGCAATGGCGGGCAACTGGAAGCATCGGAAGTGGAAGCGGAGTTCTTCCAAGGGCTTCAGACTTTGCTGTTCTATGCACCCAAGGCGGTGCTGGGCTTCGGGGCTGGCATGGTGCTGGGCGACGATTCAGATGGGGAAGGTCGCAAGGGCACCTCGAAGCGCCGCAGCGCTAGCCTCAAGAAGCGCTCGAGCGCGACCACTCGCCGGAGCAGCAGCAAGACCGCTGCCCCGAGCCGCCGGTCCAGCAAGAAGGAAAGCAAGGAAGCCGTCGAGACCAAGAAGGCCGCGAAACGCGAGTCCAAAATGGCAAAGCGCCGCGAGTCTTCCAAACCGCTTGTGGACCCCCTTACGGGGGAGGCACTGCCACCCAAGGACAAGGACGACTCGGCGTCCTCGTCGTCGTCGTCGTCTTCCTCGGGCTCGGACAACGAGGAAGGAGCGGACTCCAAGGCCGACCGCCGCGCTCGGCTGGGATCCACGGAACTCTTCTTGAACGAAACCGCGGCCATGGGAGGTTTGCTTGGGGATTTGGACACGGCCAAGACCAAGCAAGGCATCGTGACGTCAGCCATGAACACCGCGTCAGGGCTCTTCAAGCGGTCCAAGAAGAAGAAGGACAAGAAAAACCGGCGGCCAACCATGGGCGCGTCTGACGAGGTCTACAGCGCTTTTGCCGCCGTGTCTCGCTCCACGGGCTTCAGTGATTTGACTGGGTTGACCTTCGACGACGAGACGGGCCAGCGCGAAGGGCAAGACCAGCACTCAAGCTCGTCGTCGTCTGATTCGTCGGAAAGTTCCTCCGGTTCTTCGTCGTCGGCTGAAGAAGAAGAAGACGACAAAAAAGCCGTGAAATCGAAGTTGACCGAAGCCGCAATGGCTGCTGCGTCTGCTCAAGAGGGGCCCGCGAGCCCTAGTGCGAAGGAGCCGGTGCACCCCAAGGTGCGGCAGCTGATGAACAAGTTCAAGAAAGCCGACGAGCAGCGCAAGGCCTCGGTCGAAGCAGGAGTGCAAGCTCCCGAGCCTGCTGCTGCATTTAATGCGCGCAAGAAGAACGAAGCGCGGCAGATTGAGGTGCTCAAGAAGGGTCTAGCAGCGAAAGCGCGCGAAAAGGACGACGAAGTTGCGAGCGTAGCTGGGTCCGACATAAGCAAAGCAAGCAAGGGCAGCAAGGGGAGCAAGAAAGCCTCGAGTACCGCCAAGCGCGAGAGCTTGTCGAACGTCAAGGAAGCTGGCAACAACAACGTCTCCACTGCGGTTGCTGCTGCTGCTGGTGCCACTTTCGTGGAGGAAGACGAGGGCGGTGTGGGCGAAGGCCTTGAAGACACTGCCACGGCGCTGCGCCGCGCGGAGGCAGAAGCAGCAGCGGCCGATGCCGCCGAAGCCCAGGCGCTTGCCGCGGCTCGGGAAGCGGAGCTGGTGGGCGTGGCCTCCAAAAAGGCGGTCCAGGACGCGGTGCGGCTCGCCGGCGGCTCTCAAGACGGCGAATTGTCGGCTGCGGAAGCTTTCGCCCAAGCTTTAGGGAGCGGCCCCACGGACCTCGAGGCGGCCAAGGCCATGCTCGCCGACGCGCAGGCTCGGATCGCCGCGATCGAGACCGCGGCCTTGCAAGCTGCCGAAGCTGCTGCAGTGGCGGAACGGAAACAGGCCGATGCAGCTGCGGCGAGTCTGCGCGCGGAGAACGCGCGCATGAAGCTCGCTGCGGAGAAGGTGAGCCGGGCGCCGGAAGGTGTGGAGTCTGCAGTCCGCGTGGCAGCGCTGGTGGCCGAAACCGAGGTGTTGCGGGAAGCGCAGCGGCGTTTCCTTGCCGATGCCGCCGAAGCCCGCACGCAGCTCGAGGAAGAAAACCGCGCCCTGAAGAGTGCCGAAGCCAGTGCAGCGGCCAATGCCACAGGGGCTGAGGCGGGTTTAGCGGCCGAAAACGAGCGTTTGCGGGTGGCCCACCAGGCCGCGGTGTCGGAGTTGCAGAGGAAGTCGGCAAGCTTGGAGCAGGAACGCAACGCGCGGCTGCGGGCGGAACAACAGGCAGTGGTAGAAGGCGGCACGCGGGACGCCGCGCTCTTGGAAGAGAAGGCGCAGCGGCAGGCGGCAGCTACGGCAGCGGAGGCCAAGAAGGTTGAAGAAGTGGAAGCCTTACAGCGCCGCGTGCAAAAGCTGGAAGGCGCCCTCGCTGAGGCGGCGAACGCGGCCACGTCCGACCTGCAAAAGGCAGACAGCGTCGCGAGCCCCTCGGTGCTCACGGAATTGGCCTCGTTCAAGGCGGAGTTGAACGAGCGGGAAAGTGAGCTGACGTCACGCCAAGCCATGCTGCGCGCCCGCGCCCAGGAGCTGCTGGCCTTGAGCCAAACCGACGAAGCCGATGAAGTGGATGCCCTGGGGCTTGACTTCCGGAAGGACGCAGCAGCGGCCAAGAAAAGCGCAGCAGCGGCTGCGGTGGCAGCGGCGCCACCTCCCAAGCGCAGTGCCGATTCCAAGGCTCTGTTGACCTCGCTCGTAGGAGTCGCTAACCGAGGTGCCAAGGACGACGACTACCATGTGGCAGACGATTTGAGCCCAGAGGACGAGGCGCGCGAGGCTGAATTCGCGGAAGCGGAAAGCAGTGGGACTTCCAAGCACCAAGCCGTGCTAGGCCTGCAAAAGATGGTGGCCAAGGGCGACGCACAATTGCAAGCCAGCGGAGTTCCAGCAGCCAGTGAAGGCTCAAACAACCGTCGCGGCTCCACTGCGGCTCAAGACCAGCAACAAGGCTTGAACCAGTCAACTCCTGCAGCAGTGGTCACCGCTTCTGCAGTGGGCTCACAAGGGGTGCGTCCGTCTGGGAAGTCCTTTGCGGTGCTCCCGCCCCCAGTGCCACTCAACGCAGACGAAGTCGAGGACTTGAACAACGCGCTCGACACGGCGCTGGCGCAGACCCAGATGGCCATGGCCGAGGAGGCCAAGCGCCTTCAGGCAGCTGCAGAGAGAGCTGCGGGCCCCGCTCCGAGCACTTCGGTGGAACAAGACGCCGCGGAAGCTGCGAAGCGCGAAGAGCAGCCGGAACGGCAAATGCAGCGCTTTTTGGCGGAGACGTTGGGCTACGGCGCAGAAGCCCTCTCGGCTGAAGACGCGGCTCTGCACCAGTCCCTGGAAGCCAAGCGGCAACAGGAGGCGTTCCGGCGCGCGCAGTTTGCAGCGTCGGCAGCGCCGCCGGACCATGCGGAAGGCCGTGTGCTCGAGGAACTGCACCGGGTGGCCTCACAAAAGTACCCGGAGCTCAAGCTAGCCGACGCCTACCGTGTTCTGGTACGAAAGGGCTCGTTTGTTTTTGAACACATTGAACGCACAGGAATAACAGTACTTATTTATAGGGGCGCCTAAGAGGGCACAGTTTAAAGGCAATGCAATTAAACCTAACCCTCCTCTCTTTACTTTTTTTCGTTTTTCGTTACTTTTTGAAATATATCGTCTCTGTGGCTCCCATCTCAGGTCCACCAATTGTTGCTTCGCCGCCAACACGCCGAAGCGGTGGTTGGGCTCCGCGCCGCCTTACGCCTCGCGCCGCGCGATCCTCAGCTGTGGTACCAGCTCGGAGCGGTGCTGCGCGAAGCGGGGCACCCTGTGCCTGCGGTCGCGGCTTTCGCGGAAGCAAGGAACTGGACGGTGGTGATGGAGACCAACCATCGCTCCCTCTCGAACAACGACACGAGCACCCCGCCTTCGCTCGCGCTCCCACTGGCGGCCATTTACCTTGCTATGGCCGACGCCTACGAGGACAGCGGCGACGTGGCGGCTGCAGTGGACTGCTTGGAGAAGTGTGTGGCGAGCGAAATGGCGGACGCGGCTGCGAACGGCGACGGCAATGATGATGAAGGCGACGAAAGCAAGGCGAGCGGTAGTGTTGCAGTGTCGAGGTATACCTCAGACCCATCGGTCTTGCGCCGGCTTGGCCTCGGCCTCTTGTTGATGCGCAACTTCAAAGCCGCAGCCCAGCACTTGCGTGCCTTGCTGGTGCTCCTCGGTATTTTGCGCTTCGAAGGCGGCTACTCGCCCCGAGGTTTGCGGGAAGCCGCGGCCATGCCCGGCGGGATGGCGGGTGAAGAGGCGGTGGAGCTCCTGCACGCCCTGGGGTTGTGCGAATGCGAAGAACAGCGCTACGCCGCTGGTGCCGACGCCCTTCGCGCTGCCTTAACCGTGGACCCTTCTCACTTGGCGTCGGGCTTGGAGCTCGGCCGTTGCTACCGCCTGAGCGGAGAGCCCGAGCGTGGCCTAGCGCCGCTTCAGGCTGTGCTCAAGCAAGTTGCCCCTCGAGTGGGCATCGCCAGCGGTTCATCCTCGGCCGGTGGGCCCGGCACTTACGACGCGGCGGCTGGACTCAACGAAGCTCTGCACGGAGAGGCAGCCACTGCAGCTGCTGCTGCAGCCCAGGCAAGCAACAGCAACGGTAGTGCTGCGCGCGGGGCTAGTGTGGTGGCTGGACCATCAGCCGTGCCTTACGTGGCGTTGTACCCGCGCCCGCTGCCGGAGTTCAACCAGGTGGCGAGCCGGGCTGGTGCTGCCGAGAAAGGTGGGGCCTCAGCCGCCGCCGCTGCCAAACTATCGTTTGCGTCCATGTTCCGCGTGGCCTTCAGCTCCAAGAAGAAAGAGGAAGCCGTGGAGAAGCGCGCGCCGCGAAAAAACAAGAAGTTTGAGCCGGCGGACTTTGCTCGTTCGCTGCTCTCGCAGCAGCTGAAGCAAAAGCAGCGAGAACAAGCTCAACAGCAGCTGCAGCTCCAGGCGCCTGCGCTTGCACCGCTGGAGCTCTCTGCAGTGGCTGCACCTGCGCTGCCCAGTGATGCCTCCCCGGAGCTCGTGCTGGTGTTTCACTTGGCCGGTGAAGCTTTGGTCGAGTTTGCGCTGTGCCAAGTCGCCCTCGCTGCACTGGAGAAAGGCCCCAGCTCCGAAGCCAGCCGCGAGGATCCCACCGCTGCCGAACAAGCGTCACAGGGGGCCAAACAGCGCCGCCGCACGCAACGGTTAGCTGCTCTAGACGCACTGCGACGAGCGACGCAACTGGTGCCCCTTGACCGTCGGGCAGCGGTGCTGCTGCCCCTCGGCGACCTGTTGCTGGACCTGAACTTGTTCGCAGAAGCTGAGGGTTGCTTTGGCGATGCGGTGGTGTTGTGTGCGGCGGCCGCGGAGCCTCCTGCCCGTCGGGCTAAGGTGGCTGCTCGGCAAGAGGCAAAAGCCAAGGCGAAAGCGCAGCGCGCGCAGCAACAGCTGGTGGTGGCCCAGGCGAAGGAGACGAAGGACGCCAAGACCAACCCGCTGGTGTTCCTGAAGACCAACATGGACCGCGCTCTGGTGGCTCTAGAAGCTGCGGCGGATAAGTTGCCCGGCGCCGCGGAGCTCAAGGCGGAAACCAAGGACTGGTCAGTGACGCAAGCAATTCAAGGTCAAGCACCCAAGCAAGCTCTTCTGGGAAACAACGCGGCCAACGAAAAGGTCGAGGAAGCGACAAACGTCGATGACGACGACGATGACGAGGTGGACTATCGTTCGGACGAAGACGAGTTGCTGAACCTCAATCATAATGCGGTTGACGGCGGTGGCCGAGACCCTGACGCAGGTTCACTGGCGCGCTTGGCGGCGAACGCGGGGGCGGCTGCTGCGGCTCTCGCCCTGCCGCGCGCCTATTGCGGGCTCGCCGATGCTCTCTCGGCGCAAGGTCTGCACGCCGCGGCTGCCACCTGCTTCTACGCCTGCATTGGCCTGCGGCACGTGAGCAAAGCTTCGGCGATTCAGGTGCATCGCCGCCTCGCCAAACTGTTGCTCGACACGCCAGCAGCAGCCTTTGGGGGTCTCACCCTCAGCGCCAAGAGTGGGGGCGGGATTGGCATCGGCCGTGGACTAGGGAGATCAAGCCAGAAGGGCACTTCGAGCAGTATGGGCGTTGGCCTCGATCCGGAGGAAGCCGCCTCCCGGACTATGGGTAAAGCCGTGCAATTGGCGCCTCGCGACGTACGGCTCAAGCTCGAGCTGGGGGCCGTGCAGCTTCGGATTGCGCGTTTCGGCGACGCGAGGCGCACCTTCCGGAGCGCTCTGGGGTTGCTGCAGCCTCCTCGCACGGACGCTACTGACTCCACGGCAGCCAATGACGCACTGGCGACGGAGGACTTCTCGACTGAGGACGCAATGTACCTGGAAGACCAAGATTTGATGGCACAGAGTGCAGACAACAACGTGGGCACCAGTGGTGGATCTTCCGCTGCCGCAGTCAAGGAGTCGTCGTCGGTGGCGGAAGTGCGCGGCGAGCTCACGGGGCAGTGCCTGCTGGGGCTCGGGCGCGCCATGGACGGTCTCGGCTACACCAAGGACGCGGAAGCACTGTTCCTCCGGGCGGTGGCGCTCACCCGCAAGAACAACGAACGCGCCCTCGCGGGTGCCAGCCTCGGCCTCGCTCGGCTCCGACAGGTACGCTGACATGAAGTATCTTTTTGCGTTTTTATACTCAAGTGATGTGAAAGCCACAAACCACGGACGTTTTTCTTCTGCTCCCTTCGTCTTCAATACCATCTGTTTCTTACTCTCTTTCTCCCATTCTTTTCTCCCCCTATCAGGGCCGTCTCGAGGATGCCCTCGAAGCCCTGGAAGATGCCACCAAGCGCGCAGTGGGCAATGCTGAGGCTTGGATGCTCCTAGGCCAAGCGCGCTTGTCGGCGGCTCTCGCGGCGGCGGCAGCGGACCAAGGACAAGACGACTTCTCTCAGGACGAAGCCGTTGCAGGCGCTTCCAACGCTACTCGCAGCAACCCGTTCGAGAAAGCTCGCCGCGGCTGCGTGTCTCGCACCGCTGCTGCAGAGGTACTAGAACCGCTGGTCACGGCTACGAAAGTGTCGCCTCACAACGCCGAAGCACGGCTGCTCTTGGGCTCCGCCATCGTCGATCTTTTGGAAGCCGTGCACCCAGATGACTTAGCCGCTCTTCGGGAGGCTCAATCGGCAACGGCGCGCAAGCAGCGACCTGGAGCTTACGCGAAAGGCCTTTTCCCTCAGGGCAGCAAGAGCCACAAGAGCAGCGGCAAGACGGACGACTTGGCGATTACGCGCACGGCCGCGGGCAGTGAACGTGTAGCTGGCATCGTGTTGATGGGAGAGAAAGCTGACCCGCGGCTGCTGCTGCCAGACAACGACGATGACGACGACGATGAAGAAGATGGCAACGGCCAGTGGGACCAAGACGACCCGTCTGAGTCCGAGGACGACGAGAAAAACTCCAACTTCATCAACACCATCAAGCAGAAACCAGCAGCAGCAGCTCTGGAGGCTGGCAGCGGCGAGATTGACGCCTCGAAAAGTGTGGATGAAGTGGTAGATGAAGCGTCAGTGGGGGAAGCCTTGTTGCCCACTCCAGGTAAACACGGGGCGGGCAAAGGAGAAACCGTCACTGCGTGGCTGTCGGACGCTCGTGCCATTCGAGAGCTGCGCACCGCGGCCCGTCTTGCCCGTGCCGTCACCGAATTGAACCAAGGCGAAGCCATACAGGCGTCAGTGGCACTAGCAGCAGCTGCGGCCGGTTCTGCGGCGGGCAATGCAGTAGGCGACGACAGCACGACCACCGGAGCAGGAGCTGCTACTGCCGTGATGAGCGGCGTGAAGACCGCCCGCTACCAGCTTTACAGCTCGCATGCCTCGGTGCGCTTCGCTGCGTTCTGCCGACTCGGCGCCCTGTGCATGGCGCGTGGGCCTGACCATGCTGCGCATGCCATCGCGGCGTACCGTTTCGCCATCGCAGCAGCCGACGACAACGACGGTGAAGTTGAAGAAGGCACGTGGCCCAATGTTCCTGACGCGAAAGTGAGCGCAGAAGAGCAGCAGGTCGCCTATCAAGGCCTTGGAGACGCCGCGATGTTGTTGGGAGAACCGAGCGTGGCGGTGCGTGCGTATGCGCGTGAAGCGGTGCTGCAACCGAGCGACCCGTACCCTCACCTCCGGCTCGGCGATGCGTTGCTAGCGGCCAAAGACGCCACGGGCGCCTTGCGCAGCTTTCAGTGTGCCGTGCGCATTGCACCGCGGAACGGGTACGCCTTTTACCGCCTCGGCGTAGGCCTCTTGGCCGCGGCACGTGCGCGCGAAGCGTCTGACTCAGCACGGCAATGGGCTCTGCTCCGAGACCAACGGCGAGTTGAGGCCGAAGACTTCACGGGCGTCTCGGCCGCGAACCTGTCACCCTTCGGAGGCGAGGACCATGCCGGACTGGAAACCAAGGAGGATGCGGGCAAGGACAAGGACGAGTTCTACCCCATGAAGTCGCTCTTCGACGGCGCTTCCGATGAAATCAAGGCAGTGGCGACGTCTGCCCAGCGCGCTGCGGCGCTGTCCTGGCTGGGCGGCGACTTGCCGTTCGACTTGGCGCGGCTTCACACCACTCTCTTTGGCTCTGCGGCCACCCATGCCTCCCTCGGGGAGTCGATGGACGCAGTGCACGTGTTCGAAACCGCGCACATGTTGCTCGCCGCTCCAAACCCAGTGCACTACAAGCAGCCAGATGGCGCGGCTGCTGCTGCCGGCTCTATGTCAGCTACAGACGCGGTGACCGCTGCCTCGTTTGTGGACGCCAGCATCGTCGGCCAACCGTTCCGCGCTTCTGCCCGCCCTACGGTAGGTGGCTCGCGGGTGCTAGCGCGGCCATCGGTCGCAGGGAGCATCGGCCGTCCTCAGAACCAAGGCCAGAACAACCAGGACAACAGCAGCAGCAGCAGTGCAGCGCTCGAGCCTGTGTGGTCACCCGTGGGCGCTGCAGAAGCTCTTATTGGCCTGGGCTTCGCGTACGAAGAGATCCACAGCGACATTGAGTCGGCCGTGAAGGCTTACGAGAAGGCGTTGCCTCTGCTGGTGGGAGTGCACCGCCCTCCGAACTTGCGGTCTCTGGCAACGCTGGCGGAATATGAGCCTGCACGCTACGCCGACCACAGTGGGGTGCTCACTAAGCTCGGTGCGGCGCAATGGCGCGCGGGGCTAGACGAACACGCCACCAGCAGCATTGCGGAGGCAATGTCGTTCCCGGGGGACGCCGCAGCTCAAGCAGCCGCACAAGCACAAGCGAACCGCCCGAACTTCCTGGCGGTCAGCAGGGTGGGTAGTGATGCACCTGCTGCTGATGAAGACAGCAATCAAGATAAGACCAACGCCAACTTGAAGAAGCTGACGTCACCCCATGAGGTTGAAGTAGCGGCCGTGGCCGCCGCCGCAGCCTCGAAGCGTCGCCCTCACGCGGCCGCCCATTTCCTCGCCGCGGTGGTGAAGGAGCACGCGGGCGAGGTAGAGGCCGCGCTGTCGCATTTCACGGCAGCGGCCGAAGAAGACCCTGCGTTCGTGGACGCCCTTTTCAACAAGGGCCTCATGGAACAGCGGCTAGGCTTTCCCGAAATGGCCGCCGCCTCTTTCCGGGAAGCGTCCACTCTGGACCCCACTCGGGCTGATTGCCTCGCGAGCTTGGGCTCGGTCATGCAAAGCGAAGGGTTGCTGCTAGGTGCCGCCGAGTGCTACGGAGCGAGCTTGACGCGCGATCCGAACAACGCTGATAGCCGCGCAGCTCTCGGGAGTGTGCTGCTCTTGCTAGGTCGCCCGGAAGCAGCTGTTCGGGAGTTGGAGGCAGCGGTGCGGCTGGAGCCTGACCATCCGATTGCGCCCTTCCAGCTCACCATGCTGCGGGACCGCATGCTTGAAGCGGGCGCATCTCTGAGCGACTTCCGAGCCAACCTCGAGCTTCGCCGGTCGGCCGTGGCCATTTACCCCGACAAGCAGTACCACTGGCAGCAGCTGGGGATGGAAATCTTGAAAGGTTTGCGGGTGGCGGGGCAGCGCCTCTACGAGGACCCGCTGAGCCGCCTGGTGCCCACCCCTGTGCAGTACCGCCGGGGCGCGCCGCTCCGTGCTTCGCTGCTCGTCGAAGCGCTGGCAGCCCTCACCAAGGCCCACGAGCTGATTGGCGCAACGGCTGCCAAGCAAGAAAGTGCCACTCAAGCTGAAGCCGCTGCGGCGGCGGCAGAGCGGGATGCAGTGGCGTCGGCCTACGAGGCCATGGCCATTGAGAGCGACCCGAACTTCCCGCCGCCGCCTCCACCGACGCCCGCCACCGGCTTTGCTCCAGCGTGGGATGCGATGAAGCCTGGGCCCGTGAGTGACGTCACCTCCGAAGGCGCGGCTCAATCAGTTGCCCGCTTTGGCCCCGGGGCCGCCCCGTCGATGTTTGCGACGCGGGTGGCAGCTGCAACGTGCCTGGTGGCCAAGGCCCTCATTTTCGAGGAGCAGGGGCAGTGGGACAACGCAGAGCAAGCGTTAGATCAAGCCGCTCGTCAAGGCGTGGTGCACGCGTCTCCAGCACCTCTCGATGACCTCGGTGGTGGAGGTGTTGCCTCGACGGGTGTTCTCAACAAGAAGAGTGCCTCGGGCGCGTCGGTGCATTTTGCGGGCAGTGCCCAAGCAGCCGCCAGCGCGCTCGAGGCAGTCAAAGCAGCGGGGGGCTTGCGGGGGGTGTCGTCGCTGGAGCAGAGCGACCCGTCGAACCTCTTGGGCCGCACCTACGAAGTCGCGGAATCTGTGGACGAAGAAGCGATTGTGGCACTGAGCCATGTGCAGGTGGGTTTGAGTGTGGGGTTTGTACAATGTTCCTTTTCTGTGTGTTTTTATAGAAGCTTACATGTCCCCTTTTACTCGTTTTAGAAAGCTTAAAACTATTCTCGTTCTTATTGATGTATGTGCGCCCGTTTTTTTTTTCCTTTGCAGCACGAAGCATTGTGCCGCCTCGGGATGCTCCGCCTCAGCCGCGCGGAAGCAATCGAACAAGACTTGATTCTTGCCATTCAGAACGAATCCGACCGCTTGGCCAGCAAATCCACCCCTCAACAAGAGGCCGACCAAGACCTGTTGCCGGCGGCGCGGCGGCAGCGCGAGCGGGCGGAAGTCGATGCGCTCGCTCGCCATGCGCAACAAATCGACGCAGGTCGCCGCCGCCGCACGGAACTCCTCGCTGGCGCTGAACAAGCACTGCGGGAAGCTGCGGCGAACGGCAGCGAAAAAGCGCTGGGCTATCTGGGCACCACTGTAGGGCGCACGGGGCGACTGGGCCTCGCGGCGATATTGCTCCGAAAAGCTTGTGACGAACAAACGCGCGCGGCGGTAGGCGGCCCGCTTGCCAACGGTGGGCGCGCACCGCTGCCTGGAGAAACATTCTTTGAATGTGGGCTCGCGGCTACGCATGAAATGCTGGGAGACTGCTTGGGAGCCATCGTGCAGAAGCACGCTGGTCTGGAGGCACCCGAAGACACATTCAACGGATCGTCTTCTTCTGGAAGCGCCGCAAGCAACAGCAGCAGCAGTGGCGCGCATGAAGTGCCGATGCCTTCCCGAGCGGAGGCTGCGACTGACGCGGTGTCTGCTTACCGCGTGAGCGCCCGGCTCAAGCCAACTTCCGCTGATTTGCACCAAAAGCTTGGCCTAGCGCTGTTGGCGAAAGCGAGCTCCCTGGAGCCGTACTACAGCGCCGAAGTGAAGCAATCATGCGCTGCGCAAGGCCTCAGTGAGCCTCTGGAAGACGACCAAGCAAGTGTGATGGAGGCTGAAGTCGCGCGAGGCGTAGACCTTGATGCGGCTTGCCAGGCGTTCGACCTCGTCCTGCACTTCACACGCGCTCCAGGCAGTGGGGAGTCGGGAGATGGGCGTGGGGTAGATGCTGGGGACCTCAGCCCAGAAGCAGACCCCGTGGCCATTGCTCGCGCGGGCCAAATGCACTACGACGCCCTCTTCGGGGCTGGGGTGGCCCACTTGCGCCGCCGCCGCTTCCTGCGGGCCGCGGCTCTGTTCCGCCGCTGCCGCGCCCTGCGCCCGATGGATGGAGCCCCTGCCCTGCGGCTGGGCTGCGCGCTCCTGCAAGAAGTGCAGTGCCGGGTGGCCGCGTTCGACGGAGACTCGCAGGCCGCTGCGGCCGCTCTGGCGGCATTCCCAGGCCGCAAAGAGACGCTGTGGCGCAAGCAGTCGAGTGCAGCGCCTCCGCCGCAGGGCAAGAAAGGCTCGGCGTCGGCAACCCAAGAATACTGGCGCAACCGGTTCTTGCGTGCCCAGCGCGGCGCGGCCCAGCCTCAAGACTCGAGCAACGGCAAGAACGCCTTTGCGCGGGTGGGGACCGTGTTTGCGGCCATGCTCGAGCCTCCTGCCATTGAGCATTCGTTCGTGGCAGGGCCGGTGCCTGCTCCACTGCTTGCGGATGACGCAGAATTGAAACAAGAATTATTGCCGGAATGCGTGCGGGAACTGCAGCATGCCAAACGCCTCATCTCGCAGCCAGGCACCCTGCATCTGGTGAACGGCCTCGGCAACAGCGCCACCACCCCGCCCATTTCAGCGGCGGTCGGCCCCACTAGTGGTGCGGCAGCTCTGGCTGACTGGGCGCTCGCGTCGGCATGTGTGTCGGACTTGACGGGCGCTAGCGCCGACGCCCTCATCACGGCCTTCCGGAATGCCGCTGATCTTGCGAGCGCGCTCCCGGCACCGAATGCATCGTCGTCTACCGAGTGGCAAGCCAAGGAACGACCTGTGCTGGAGCCCAGCTTGCGACTAGCCCTCGCTTGTGGCCGCGCAGGCCAGCGCGAGGCCGCCGAAGGAGCCCTGAGCCGTTGCTTGGACCAAATCTTGCCCCCGCGCCTGCGCCGCTCGAACAACCAACCAGATTCCGCAGCAGCAGGCAGCAACAGCTTGGCGATTGTTGCATCGTCTACCAACACCAGTACACTTTCATTGCCGGTGGAAGCGGCGACCACGGACTCGACCTTCAACAAGAAGTCTCAAGGCGACGAGCAGAACGAGTCCTTGGCCGCGCACACGGTTGCAACGGTGTCGGGCGCTACAATTGCCACCTTGGGTGGTGTGGCGCCGCTTCCCCTGTTGCTTCAGCTGGGTGCAGCGCTCATGAACGAGGGCGACGCCGCCACTGCTCACACAGTGTTCAGCGGCATGCTGAAGCGGCGCTCGTCGCACGGTGGCGCGCGCTACCGCTTGGGCACCGCCCTCGCCGCCCGCGGTGACTTCACGGGCGCGGCGACTCACTTCACGGTGGCGGCTGGAGCTGAACCGTGGAACGGCCGCCACCACTTCGGCCTCGCGGCAGTTCTGCAGCGGCACGCAGCGATGCTGGAGTCGCAAGCTAGCGCTGCCGTCGATGCTGCGGCTCGTGCGGGCCCTCTGACGGCTCGGCAGGCGACGGTGTCGGTGGTGGCGGCAGGCACCCTGGGGCAGCGCCGCAAAGCGCGCAAGTTGGTGCGCCGTGCCACCAAAGCCTGGCGCCGTGCCATTCGCCGTGGCCATGGCGGAGACCCCGAGGCATGGTTTGGCCTCGGCGTGGGGCTTGCGTACTTGGGAGACGGCACGGGTGCGTGCGCGGCCTTCTGGAAGGTCCTGGACTTGCTCCCGACTTTTTGGGCCGTGTACTTCCGCCTGGGCGCCCTTCTCGAGCACGAGCTGCGCTTCGATGACGCTGCCAGGCTCTACGCCAGTTGCCTCAAGCGTGCCGAGACCGCAGCCACTGAGCTCGAGGTCAATTCAGCAGAGCGCACAGCCGTGTCAGAGTCGGCTCTAGCAGTGCCGTCCTCGTCGTCGTCGTCGTCGTCGTTGACTTCGGGCCTCTTGTTTGGACCCCTGCGGGCGCTGACGAGGTCCCGAGAGCCACCACAAGCAGCCGCAGCGGACACGTCCGGCGTGGCCTTTGCACCCTCGAAGAAACCGCTCAAGGCGATCCGCGTGCGCGCTCTGGTGTGCATGGGGGCAGCACGAGCGGCGCAAGGGGTGCTGGCTCCAGTGCTGGCTACGGCGGGCACTTTTGGGGGCCAAGGATGGGGCGCTGCGTCCGAGAAGGAGGCTACTGAAGCCGGCGTGCGCGGTGCTTTGACGCCTGACGAGCTCAAGGCTGCGGTGATGGCGCCAGGCGCTGAAGCCGCGTCTGCGCTCGACTTTTCGAAAGACCGTTGGCAAGGTGACGACCAGGGGAACGCCATCTCGTCGGAGCAAGCTCAAGAATGGGCCACTTCCGCAGGTTCCTTGCTTTTGGGTGCAGTGCACGATCTGCTTGGTCTTGAAGCGGGCGGAGCACTCGCTGTGGGCGTCAAGAATCAAGCTCCGGCTACGACCACGCCTCCTCAAGATGCTGGCGTGAAACTTGCTTTGACGGCTGCCTCTGCCTCTGGTCACGCTTCTGCTGCCGCTGCTGGAGTCGCCTCAACGACCGTGCCTGGCCCCGCGTCCGGCGACCCTAATGTGGCAGGCGCCAGCGAAGCAAAACAAGCCCTCGTCCTCGCTCGTGAATCGTTTTCCAATGCCTCCCGGGAGGACCCACAGAACGCCGCTGCTCTCTTCGGCCTTGCGCTCTGCTGTGAGCTCAGCGGGGACTGGGACGCAGCTGTGGCGACTTACCGCCTGCACTGCAAGGTCGCGCCCCGATCCGCGAATGGGTACTTGCGCTTGTCTACCCTCCTACGGCTGAACGGCGCAGTCGACGAAGCCGTGATGGCGCTGAGCTTCGGGATGCGGCTGAAGCCAAGCCAGGCAGGGGTCGTGTACCGGTACGCGCTCTTACGGGAAGCGCAGGGCGAAGTTCAGCAAGCCGTGGCTGCTTTCCGCCAAACCCTGGCCTTTGATCCTTCGCACTTGGACGCGTACTTCCACTTGGGGCGCCTCTTGTTGGTGAACGCGCCTCCAGGAAAAGACGGCCTCCCTACCGTGGCCGAGGCCGCACAAGTGCTAGAGCGCGCCGTTGCGCTCGACGGCAATCAGCGCGACTGCCGTGAGCATTTGGCGCATGCCTACACCCTGTTGGGCCAACACGCTGCCGCGCTGCGGCAGCGCCAGGCTGTCAAGGAGGCCTTCCCCACGGACCCAAGTGCGCTGGTGGCGTGCGGCCTGGCCCTCGAGAAGGTCAACCGTCATGGAGAAGCCGCGAGTTTGTTTTCGGCGGTGGCGCAGCGGCAGCAACGAGGAGAAGGCTCCTTGCGCGCGCAGACTGACGTGGAGGGCAGCAGCGACCAATGGGAGAACGGCGCGACCGGTGAGGAAGGTGCGCTCGCCACTGCTCCTCAAGCAGGTGCACCATCGCCTCAACCTCAAGAAGCGCTGTCAGAAGGGGTTCGATCTGCGCTGCATCGCTTGGCAGTGGTTCACGCGCGGAAGGGGCAGCTCGACCGCGCATCGCAAGCACTGCGCGCCAGTTGTGCTGGCCTTGACGAGTTCTCGCCGGGTAGCAACACCGTCGCGGACGCAGCGTCTTCTGGTGCTGCGCCGCCATCGATTTCGATCACCGGATTCGACCCCACCGAAACTCTGCTGTGCTTAGGCCACGTGCTGCTGTCGGATTGGGAAGCATCGTACACCCCACCAAATGCGCCGGTGGTAACGGGAGCCCGCGGCCAGCGTTTCTTCGCGCACCTGTTCCGCCCAAAAGACTTGGTGCTCAACGCTCAGGCCAACCCACAGGCTGCTGCCTCGGCTGCTCCAGCGCCACCAGCTCAAGACAGCAACAATGCAGCCGCGGCGGCGACAGCGGCCGCGCAAGCCACGGCTGCAGCCGCGATGGCGAACTTGCCAGAAGCGTTCCAAGCCAAACTGCAAGTGTTTGACCCCGTCCTCCAGCAGTGGTCGCCCCGGATCGTGCGCTTTGGCGGCGAAGTGGGGAACACCCTATACCCCGCCGCGAACCCGTACCTGGAGCTACATGTGCCCGAAGTGGACCCCACTGACCCGTCGGACTTGGAGCCGTTGAGCTTGGGCGCGGTGGACGACTTGGCGTTTCAGGTGCCCCGCAAGCTGGTGCGTCTGGTGCACGCGTGCGGGATTGTCAGCATTGCCCGCCGGGATGAGACCTGGACCAAGGTGGAGATCACCCTGGCCGAGGGCCCTTACAATGGCGACAACGTGCGGCGGTGCTCGGCCACTAGCAACCTCCTGGTGTTGCACACCCTCACGGCCAAGGACGCTGCCAGCCTCGAGAAACGGCTCAACGGGTGGCTCAAGGACTGGACCAAGGTGATGGAGTCGGCCGCAGCGCCCCTCGAGACCCCTGCTGAGGAAGGCGGAGCAGCAACCGGTTCGTCAGCAGCTTCAGCAGCAGCTGAGGCAGCCATGGCCGGTGCCCTTTTGCCCGGAGCGCTGGACGATGCCAGGTTGGCGGAAGCCACCGACGCGTTCCAGAAGGCGCTCGCTCGTGATGAAGTCCACGTGAGCGCGCTCATGGCCCTCGCCGAGTGCCACCGCCGCCGGTCGCAGTGGCGCTCCGCAGAGCCTCTCTTGCAGCGCGCAGTGCGCTTAGCGCCCAAGAACGCTTGCGTAGCCTTTGCCCTTGCGCAAACATTGGAGAAGCTGGGGCGCGTCTCAGAAGCTTCGGCGCTGTTCCGCACCACCAATGAGCTCCTCGGAGTTGCCATGCCCAATCTCGGGAAAGCGTTCTCCGGCGAGGCCGACTCCATGGGCAGCGCAGCAGCCGGAAGCAACGACGATCAAGACAACGATGAAGACGAAAGCGAAGCCTCGCAATCGCGGGCCATGGTGCTCTACGGCGGGTCCGAAGAAGATGACGTCGACAGCAGCGGCCTTCCGATGGGCTCCTCCAGCGATGGCACCGGTACCAGTGGTGGCGTGTTGGCGGCGGAGCTCGCCGCTGTGGCGTGCTATCGCCTGGGGCGTCTGTTGCTGGTGCGTGGGCAAAGGCTGGAAGCCCTCGCGTCGCTGTCTCGCGCTGTCGCCCTCCTGCCCACTTTATCGGAAGCGTACGCGGTGCTGGGCACCATGCTCTACGAAGAGCGGCGCGACGATGCCGCGGTCGAGTCCTTCCGGCAAATGCTGAGCCACGGTGCTGCCAGTGGCGCGTTTAACGTGTCAAGCGGTGGCGACGATGATGACGGCGGCGGCATGGCCGCAGCTGGCATCTGGTACAAGCTGGGCCTCGCGCTCGCAGCCAAAGGTGCTGCCGCCGCGGCTGCCTCGGTAGGGGGTGATTTGGGCAAGAAGGCTGCAGCCAAAGCCAGCGAGGAAGCCGCGCAGCTGTCCACGGAAGCCGTTGAAGCTCTGATGCGCGCGGTGGCGCTGGCCGAGCAGTTTGCTGCCAAGCCAGCGCCGCGGCGTGCCGTCGGTGCTAAAGGGCCACCACCGGCAGCGCCTTGGAACTGGTACGACTCTCTGGGAAAAGCCCTGGTGCAAGCTGGCAAGCCGGATGACGCCACGCGCTACTTCTTGGTGGCTAATGACACCCTTGCACTGGCCGCGGCTTTTGGGAAATCGGCAGCTACTTTGGGCGATGACCAAGGCGGCGAGTTTGAGGACGACAACGCGGCTGCTACTCGAGTGGCTGCTTCCGACAACAACGATGACGCTATGCTCGGTCAACTCGGAGGAGCCTCGGATCCTCGCCTGCCGTTCGACTGGGCTGCCCGCGCGGCCATGCTCGAATCGATCGGCCTTCACTTGCTGAGGTGCTGGGTGAACGCCTCGCAAGAGCTGTACGCGCCCCCTCGCCTGGCCAACGGTCAACCTTCTGCGGGAGCACTGGTGTTGGCAGGTGTGGCTGGCCAAGCTTCTCTATCACCTGGTGGCAACAGTGCAGGCGAATTTGGCATTTTGGGCAGCAAGTGGGTCCCAACGCCGGTGCTCTTCGTGCCTCCTTCTGCAGTGCTGCCGGCCCCACCGACCGAACCCCTCACGGCAGATTACGATCGCGCGGTGTCTGGCGGCGGCGGTGCAACGGTGGACGACTTCGAGTACGATTTCGGCGACGGCAAGAGCCCAAACAAGAAGGGCCAGCGCACCTCGTTCAAGGAAGGCTCCTTCAAGGAAGGTTCGTTCAAAGAAGGCAAAGGAGGCAGCCCAAGCAAGGACCCTCGGCGCCGCGGAAGCTTCAAAGAGCCAAGTGCGTCTTCAGCCATCGACCGAGATGCGCTGCCCGGTGCTCCTTTTGGCGCCAGCGATCCTGCTAGTCGCATCTCCAAAGCAGAATGGTCCAGCCTTCTCGCTGAAGCCTCCTCGATGCTTGCTCAAGCGCAGCGGTTGCGGGCTGCCCATTTCATCAAGCTCAAAATGGTTGACGATGACGAGTTCGGCATCATGGCCGCGAATGCTGCTGCGGCAGGAGACCAAGACGATTCTGGCTTCGAAGCCAGCGACGAGCGGAGCAGCAGTGCCATCAGCAAAGGCATGGGTCCACCCACGGTGCTGGTGCCGGACGCCCCCGTCACTGATCCGGCCCTCCTCGCCGCGGTCGGAGCTCCTTTGACAAGACCTACCCTGTACCTGGCGTGCGCGCTCCTCGGGGTGGGGACTCCCTCAGCAGCCAGCCAGGCTGAAGCTCTCTTCTCGGGAATCCTCGCCAGCTACGCGACGCGGGCTCAATACCCAGGTGACGTAGCCCTGCCAGGCTTTGCGGATGCCATGCTCATCCCTGCCAACGACGGCCGGGGCGACGCCTGTGTCGGGCTGGGCTTGATTGAGCTATGCACCAAGGGCCACGCCGCTTTATCGGAGAAAATGCTGCGCCGCGGCCTCGCTCTCGCGTGCGGCGCCCCCGCAGAAGTACACTTTTGGTGCGCGCGCGCGGTGGTGGCGGCCGCGGTGGCGAGGGCACCTCGAGTGGTCGGCCCGGGCGCACCTGCGGTGTATGCGGGCGGCGAAGGTGTTGTTCAAGGGCAGCGCGCGCTCGCAGATGCCGCGGCGGCGTACCGCACTTGCCTCGCGCTTCTGGTGCCGGAGCCCGGCGGGAAAGCAGTGACGTCATCGTCGCAGACCAACGTGCTGCCGCTGTGGCACGGCCTCCACGCCGCAGTCACCTTGGCGGGCTTGCTGATTGGCCAAGGGCTCCTGCTGGAGGCCACCAAGATGTCCCGCCGGGCCGTACAACAACTGGAGCCCCTGCTCCGGAAGTGGGTGGCTCCCATGGGCGAAGCTTTGCGGCCTGGCTCCTCGGCCAAGTTTGCTACCCAAGGGATTGACCCGTTCCTGGAGCAAGCGCCACCCTCAGCCGACTCCGCCGCAGCAAAAGCGGCAACTGCTGCCCGTGCGGGCCCCGTCGGCCGCCGCCGTGCGGAACCTCTGTTCCGACTGGCGGCTGCGGCGCACGAGGTGCTAGGCGATGCGCTCATGCCGCGAGGGCTCATGGACGAGGCTGACGTGGCGTACCGCCGCGCGATGCAGTGGCGCGCCCTGTACGGGGAAGCGCACACCCTGATGGGTGGTGGGGTGGGCATCGCGGCAGTCAAGGCTGTGAACCGCATCCCACCGGCTGGCGCCAGCGGCAGCTTGGGAATTGGCTTCGACGGCGCCACCGCGAATGGTTTGGTGGGAGCGGCGCTGGTGGCGCTGCGGCGCGACGACGATGCCGAACGCGCGGCAAAACTCCTGCAGCGGGCGCTCGAGCTGCAGGGCGAAGATGGCGGGGGGCGAGCCGCGGCTGAAGCTCACTTGTTCCTCGGGGATGCTTTGAAACGCCTCCGCAAGTACGAAGAAGCTCTGGGCGAGTACGCGCTGGCGTGGCAGGCAGTGGATGGAGACGCAGATGACGGCGGTGGCACCGGTGCGAGTGACACTGATGGCGCGCAAGCTCTCCGCGCAGCCGCTGCGCATGCTTGCGGTGTGCTTGAACTGCAGAGGGGAAACCCCGCGGCTGCTGCTGCCGCCTTTGCGGACGCTGTGAGTGCAGACCCTCGCCAAGCGATGGCGTTCAAGGGGCTTGGCGTCAGCCTCAACGCGAGTGGGCAGTGGGCTGCCGGTGGCGCCGCTCTTGCGGTGGCCGCGGAACTCAGCGCCCGCGTGCAGCCTGCCACCCAGGCAACTTTCGCTGCGGCGGCCGCCGCCACTGCCTTGGCTGCCAATGCCAGTGGGAAAGCAGGCGCAGTGGCGCGGCGCGCGGCAATGCAAATGGGTGACGTGGGGCAAGACGGCCAGCTCCAAACGTCGTTCCGCGGCGACGGCCTCGTGTCGTTCCACCGTGCCTTCTCGCTCTGGGCTTCGGGCGACGTGAAGGCGGCGGCACAGCGGTTTGGAGAAGCCACTCACATGGCGCCCCGCTACTGCGGGTCCTATGGCGCCCTCGCTGCGCTTCTGGCGGTGGAAGGAGCGCCCCTGGCGCGGCGCGACTGCGAGTACAGCCGCCTGGCCCCTGAGCCGGTGATGCTAGCCTTGCGCATGGCGGCGGGGGCGCCCTCCGTGGTGAAAGACGACGGGCTCCGCAAGAAGGACAGCTTGCTGGAGTGCGTGCGCAGGCTGAAGCTCGTAGGGGAGCTAGACCAAGCACTTGCGCTCATGCGGCAGAGTGCTCTTAAGATTGTCTCGGGCCCAGGAAGCGAATCCTCTAAGAAGAGCGCTAAAGAGGATGCTGCTAGCCCTTACAACACCCGTATTGTGCCTGCCCCCGTGGCGAGCTGGGCAGACGACTCCGAGCTGTGGTGTGAGCTGGGCACCATTTACGAGGCCCTTGGCTGGTTTCCTGAAGCCGCCGAAGCATATGGGCGAGTCAAGAACACGGTACCAGAATACGCAGTGGCCGAGAAAGCAGCGCGCGAGTGCGGCGCCGTGAACATTCAACGCGCGGTGCTGGCCTCCAAGAACAAGTTTGAGCGTGCCGCAGTGAACGACCCAGCGCAAGGCATTTGCCCTTTGCCTCCGGGGGCGTGCCGCCTTTTGGTGCCGGAACCTCCGGGTGTGCCTGGCGCCGCTGGTGCTGCTGCTGCTGCAAGTGGTGCTAATCCAGCGCCCCTGTCTCGAGCGAAGCTAGCCACTCAGCCCAAGAAGAAAGTGCGCCTGATTTCTGCGATTGTGTGGTTGCCCAAGCCCCAGGCTAAGATCGATGAAGAAGCAGCTGCTGCGCTTCAAGCTGCCGAGGTGGATGCCGCGGCTCGTTTGGCCGCCGATGCTGCGGCTGCTGCTGCTGATGCAGCGGAGGCGGCGACTCAAGCGGCTGCGGCCGCGGCTCCGAAGCAACGGCCTTCGCTGTTTGACCAGGCGGAATCTTGGGGTGCTTCGGCGTGGGGGGAAGTCCTCAAGGTTTCGGCCGATCTCGATGCTCAAGTTACCACTCACACGGGACTGCAGGTCGGGCAAAACTTGAACGCAGCGGCGGAGGCGGCACAGGCGGCCGCAGAAGCAGCTCAAAAAGCTGCGGACGAGTCGGGTGCCACCGCGTTTACGCAACGGATCACCATGGAGGCCCAGCTAGCGGCTCATCAGGCCGCGCGGGACGCCGGGCAAGCAGCGGAAGAGCAATGGGTGGCCCACGGTGGCGCCAACTCCGTAGGGAGTTTGCTGGTGGGCAGCCCTGCGCGTGACCTCTTGGACCCGGGCTACTCGGCCGCACCCGAAGGCGAAGACTACCTCGCAGTGGCGGGAGCAGGTATCACCCGTGGACCTCCGAAGCTGACGGTGCGCATGCCCGGTCTCCCGCCGGGATGGTGCGCCGTCGTGCCCCTGTACAGCGAAGCGCCGACGGCGGTTGGGCAAGACGCGCCCAAGAGTAGCACCCCCCTCATGGGGAAGGGCGCCAAGCTCTTCTATTACCACGTGGGCCTACATGTGACGCTCCGGGCCAAGCCTGATGCACCAGGCTACGAGAACGCATACTCAAGCCCTGCCGCCGAGGGTACTGGCAGCAGCTCGAAGAAAGACTCCGAGGTGCCACCGGTGCTCTTGACTGAGCCTGCGATGATTGCGATTCTACAAGAAGACGCTGCTGGCATGCGCGCGCTGTACTTGCAGAAATACAAGGCGCTCGCGCTCCGGGAAGGGTTGGATTTGCCTCCTCAGCAGGCCATTGCGGCAGCCCAGCGGTTCAGCATTCGGCGATATGCGGCGGCGCGCTCCGGTCCGGTGATGCCACCTACGCCAGCGCTGGCCGCTCAAGTAGCTGCCACCGAGGCCCTCCGTGAAGCCGACGCAGAAGCAAGGGCCGCTTCGAAGGGTCCCGGTGGGGAGGGCGACGGTGAAAGCAAGAAGAAAAAGGGTTTTGCGCGCAAAAACCCCGACGCGAACCTCTCATTGGCCAACCTGGTGGTGGGCGCTTTCCAGCCACCGTTCGCCGATTTTGACGTCACGTTCGACGCGGAGTTTGACCTGCCGCTGCTCATGAAGATCAAGGGGGTGGCGCTGCCATACCACGTGTCGGCTCTCGCGAGCAACGCGATGAAGGCCAAGGGCATGGACGCGGGCGGTGGCCTTGTGGAACTTCCCGGTACGGCGGCGCTGGCGTCGGCAGCAGAAGTGGCGTCTCATTGGCTGTTCGTGACGGGGTTTGCCCCTGGGGATGGCGCGGCGGAGCGCTCGGGTCAAATCAAGCCCTGGGACTTGCTCCTAGCGGTGAACGGCATTGCTCTGAGGGGCCGCTCTTTTGACGCGGCCATTCGTGCGATCGCGCGGCAACCGCAACAAGGGCCTCTGGTCCTCAAGTTCCGACGCTCTCTAGTGTTGAGCCCACCTCTCGCAGTCGGCGATCCAGGGTCAGTGCAGCCAGCGTCCGATCAAGCCGAGCATGACTTGCTCTTGGAAGCCGCCGCAGCCGAAGGCGTCAAGAAGGGTGTGCTGCTCGCGAAACGCGGGGAAGGAGCGGAAGGCGCGACGATGGAAGGCCGAGAGGTGTTTGGTGCCATGACACAGCTTGCTTGCCGTCGCAAGACGCCATTGCCTCACTTGGCGAACTTGCCCTTCCCTGCGCCCATGGTGGTGGCGGGAGCGGCCGCAGGGCCAGCTAAGAGTGGCAAAGCCGCGAGCAGTGCCAACGCTGTCGCCGCAAGCGGTGCCGGTGCCGGTGCCGTTTTGTCGACTGCCCTCGAGCTCATGCCTGTGGTCGAAGGCTGGGTCCCGTGGATAACCGTAGACGGTGTCGCTCTGCAGTCCATCAGCACGGTGCTGCGCCGGGCCTGGGGCATTTCCTCGTCGAACGGTGCGCTGTCGGCTGCCTCTCGACGCGGCTCCCTCACCGAAGGTGGTATTGGGAGTTTGATGCGGAAACCGTCTCTGGCGCGGAAGAAGTCTCGCACGGGCTCCTTTACCGAGGGCTCCGCGGACGACGAAAGCGGTGCAGGTGGTGCCAACTCCCTCGCTGCGGACCCGCCTCGTGTTTACCTTTCGCTCCGGCGGGACACCAAGGTACTCTCGGTGTCCCGGTCCACGGGCGTGGGCGGCGGCGTAGCGTCTGCGTTCGAAGGGGGCTGGGACTTGAGTGCGTCGGGCCGGCTCAAGAGCATTGAAGTGATTCAAGACCCGAACATCAAGGACAACAAGGACGCGAGCGGAGGCGGCGAGCTTCAGTTCGGCCCCTTGCCTTGGCAAGTGTGGCTGAGCTTCAAGCGCACGGAGCTGGTCAAAGACATCAATGACGCTACCTCAGCCCAGGCCTCGGCCTCGAGCCGCCACCGCGGTGGGACGGGCTTGGTGGTGTCACCGACCGACGGCGTCGGCAGCGGGGGGCTGTACGGCACGTCCTTGGAGAGCGACACCACGGGCCGCGGCGGAGTGGTGAAAGTGGGCTGGGACGGTTTGGGTGACCCATACGGAGGCAACGCCAAGACGGTGGTACTATGCTTCCCGAGCGAGCCAGAAGCTCGCCACTGGGCTGAGGCCCTGGGAAGCATCAACGTCAGCAGCCTCAAGTCCACGCGGCCTCGCCGGCTCAAGGAACGGTCGGCAGCCGAGCGCCAGGCGCTGGCGTCGCAAGCCTCCGCCGCGCAGTCCCGCGCCCTCCTCAAGCAAGCGGCAGCGTCGGCCGATGCGTCGGCGGCGGCGTCCGCCGCAGGGGCGGCTGCTGAGCGCCGCGCGGCGGAGGCCTCCGTGGCGGACGGCGAAGCCACCTCCAACCCTACCATGTTTGCCCGGGCCCTAGCGCATCAAGGCCTCGTGGGGGCGGGATGGGAGCGTTTGCGGGTCACCATCCCGCGCCGCGCTGGCAAGGCCATGCTTCTCAAGTTGAAGGGGGTGGCGTGTGGCGAAACTGTGGTGCGCTCGGAGGTGAAGACCCAGACTGGCCGGAAAAAGATGGAGTCGAAGGTAATCGAAGCTCGGGTATGGCCGGTGGTGACGGGCTTCAGCCGTTTGGCCAGTGGCAAGCCGGGAGCGGCCGAGGCCTCCAAACAGGTGAAGCCGTTGGACGTGCTGGTGGCGGTGGATGACGTAGCCCTACCTCGCAACGACTTCTTCGCGGCCGCGTGCATGATTCAAGCCGAGCCCGCTTATGCTGGTGGGAACACCTGGGATGCGACGCGCGGCGGCGTGGCCAGCGCAAGTGCTGCCGCCACCAACAGCGCGTTAGGGGCCTACGACGAAGACGACGACGAGAACGCGGACGAGTTCCGTGCCGCTGCTGCTCAGGCTTCAGGCGGCGCTGTTGAGGACGAACCTGCCATGGTCACACTCACCTTGTGGCGCAACGGTGGCTGTGTGGCCCCACTGGCGGAGGGCTGGGCGCCCCACGTGGTCATTCTCGACGGCCGCGATTCCAGCGCAGCTCAAAGTGGCAACACCAACACCGCCATTGCCTCGTCACTGGCGAATGCGACGGAAGCCAACGCGAGTGGCATTGTCGGTGGCAATCTGCGTGCTCAGCCTGGCGCAGTCCAAGGGCTTTCTCCACGCCGTTATCTGGTGCTCTCCGCGACGGGTCTCCTCAAGATGCATGCGCCTTCAGCTTCCGGTGCGCTCGACTCGACGGTCGCTACCAAGCTTCACTTGCGCAACGTGCACTCCCTTCAGAAAGTGCTTGACGACGCCACGGGCCGCTGGCAGCTGCTGTTTTGGCTCAAAGCGGCGTCGGCGCCGGCTTCGGGAGAGCCCGCAGGCAACAGCGGCCGAAGCGTGATTGTGGCGTTCAATTCCGAGGAAGAAATGATGCTTTGGCTGGACGTTCTCAGCACCATGAAGGTGCCTCAGAACCGCACCAACAGCGGCCAGCCTGAGGACGAGCTCCTTGTGGACGAAGATACGGACGACTTCGGTGGAAAGGTGCCCACTGGCGACAGCGGGGGCAAAGCGTTTGCCACGGTGCCCGTGCTGCCGGATCTCATGCGCGTGCGCTCCAAGGGAGGGCGGCGGCTCCCACGGGTGTCGCAGCCTCAGCCTGCTGGCCGCTCCGGGATGGCAGCAAGCCGGGCTACTTTGCCGCTGCTCGACTCCTTTGACTTCACCAACGCGTTCCCAGGAGGTGGCATTGGAGGTGGAGGTGGCGCAGGCAGCGCGGCAGCACAAGCCGCGGAAGACGCCGCAGAAGCAGCTGCGTTTGCAGCCAAAGCGTTTGCGGCTGATCCGCAAGCTGCGGCAAGCCAGGCGCTGCGCGACATTTTTGGCAGCGACAACGGCCCTGCAGCTGCGCCTTCCGTGCCCCCCAACCCACCTCCACCTGTGAACCCACTGGATGTGAACCCAACTGCTGCTGCTCCTTCGTCGTCGGCGCAAGCTTCGAGCGAATTCGCCGCTGTGCTCAAGCAAGATTCCCTCTTGTCCGTGGCCAGTTCCCCCATGTTTGGACAAACCTCTGGGGCAAGCGGCAACGGCAGTGGTGGAGCGCCCGCGCCGTCGCGTCGTCGTGTCGCTGGGCTTGGAAGCCGGCGCGTCTCCAAGGGCTCTGGCTACTAGAACGGCGCACAAGAAAGCAAATGCAGCAAACAAACAAAACAACCAATTCCAAGTGAATCAAAAGAAAACAAAAGAAAAATACACATGCACTCTCACAAATACTTCGCCGCTTCTTGCCAATAGTCCGTAGTCCGCGACTACAATAAAACCAAAGGAAATACTACGGGCCACTAGTCTTAACACCAGTTCAATAAGCGCAAATATCAGTAACTGTTGCACTGGGCGCTGCGTGTGCGTGTGTAGAGTATATCATAGTTGTAGGGAGTTGAATAGAGTTATAGAGTTGTAGGTCCATCTAGATCTAGGATCAAGTAATTATTCGGTGCTCCCCGCCACGCCGCCACGCACTCCCTGAATTCATAAGTTATAGCCACATAATTCAGAACACATGGCTTAAATAAGGCCGAGGCTAATTAAAGCTTAAAGGGGTTCTTCCTGGGACTGGAACTCGGGGCTTCCTGCCTTTAAGTTTCTTGCGGTGCTTGTTCTAGGTTCTACTCCATTCCACCACGTGCTGAACAGAGTTTCACCGTTGAATGCACTGCACAGCTCCTGCGATTTCCACCAGATCAGCTGGCAAGTGCCTCATAGGCAAATCTGCTGTCACATCCTCTTAGTCGGAGGCCGCACCTTCATCGCTACTGAGCACTCGATGTTCACCTTCGGCTGGGTTCGAACAATTGCCGTATCTTAAACAAGAGAAGACATGCGCGAGTTCAATAGACGCAGCCAGCACGTTATGCCCTGAAAGTGACTGGCGTTCGTCACGCGCTAGTGGTAAGTCAACCAAAGACTGACAGTGCATCTTGCGTGGTTGCAGTGGCGCCTCTCATGAAAAGTCGCTCAGCTTCGGCGCAGAGTCGAGCGAGCGGTGCCGTTAGCAACAGCAGCGCCCAACAAAACATCGCAATGAGCGCTGCCAAAGTCCTGATGGAGCCTTTTCTCTTCCCGCGGCGACGTCGACTCTTTCTCATCTTTGAGACGGGCTGAGATGCCGCACTAGCCGATATCCGAACCTTTGTCTTTGAAGATTCTCGAGCAGTGGAATCAAGCAATTCAGTGCGACGAGTGCGCTCTACAGGAGGTTTGTTTGACGCCATGCTCCGATTCGAGATTGCCCTAGGTGCTGTACTAGCACCTGAGGCTCTGATTTGACTACTTGTAATATTTTGACCAAAGGCCGGGTCAATTGCTTGGACACATTGCACATACTCGGCACGAGATTTTTCAGGCGTCATACCCTGAGCAAGCACAATAAAATATAGGCTCAGGTATACTGAAATGAAATGAAGGAAGAGATGGAAAGTGCAATAAACACATCTAGCACGCACTTTGACTGCAGCCCAAGCGTCAAATTTTGCTCGCAGCACTGGTTTGAAAGCGCTTGGTCTCTGCCCTGTGCAGTTGCCGTGAGACTGTTGTTTGAACAAACCGTAAAGCCGAGCCTTTTGGCCAACAGAGGCATGCGCGCAGGCTGGTGTAGTAGCATGAGCGCACGCAGCCTCAAAATCTGGCGCAATGATTGGCGTCAATGTAGATCCACACTTACTTTTATGCCCGTCTATCCAGTGCTGTCGCTGGCAGCTTCGGCTGCAGTAGAAGACTGCTCGACATCCAGAGCACATCTTGAGGTGTACTTTATCATCACCATACTTAGCGTTGCACTGCGCGCAAGAATTGGGATGAGCCGAAGACCTCATGGATTCAGCTGTTCAAGTGAAGGCTCGCAATTGTACGGGATCACAAGAAATACTAGATACTTCACGCCGCGATGAAGACACTACTCATGACAACCGAAAAGAAATAGAGGACATAAGACTTAATGCCAGAGGAAGCGCTGACAGCAGCAACCACAAAGACGTGGCACTTCGAATAATTAGAGGCGGCAACGAAGTCTGTCACTTACTGCCGATGATTCCGCTTTTATAAGCAAACGACAGCCATAGACATTTTTTTCCCCAACATCCACAAGTCCACAAGAACAGAAGATTGATGTTGTTGTCGTGTCGTCGTCGTGCTTTTTATGCTCTAATAATTACCCATTTAGAAATAGACACTGGAGTTCCAACAAGTTTGTTCCAACGTTCCGACCCGACCGTCTTCATCTTCTGCGATGATGATGCGAGTTGGGTGTTGGGTGTGATAAGAGAGAAAAAGCTGAGGGCTGCTGCTGAGCGCGGGCTTTCTTATATCTTTATTCCTGTTGTCTGCGGGTCGATATTCGAGGTGCGAAGCTACTACTTTCATGTCAAGCTCCGCGACGTGCGCATTCATTCGCGATTGTTTTCCTATTGTTTGATTAAAATAATTCACCTGTTGGTCATAGGTAATTCCCAGCTTGGGTTCGAGGCGAGGCAAAGGGCCGTCTAAGCAGCAACATGATGGGCATTTCGCTCATGGACTTAGGCTACCTGTCGCTCGCATTATTCTTCAATACATTTACTGCGCCCGCAGTGAAGATCACGCAATCTGCCAATGGCAAATATGAGGTAAAATTGTCATGGGTCGTGTATACTCACGTTCACAGCGCGCAGTTGGAGTATGTGTAGGTTCCTTATGATCGATGGCCACCATTTAAGTACCTACCATATAGTATAGGGCTCGACTTAATTAGTTAGTGCTCCTACTCTTCGTTAGCTTTTGAGGCTCACTCTTTGATTCTCTCTTACACGCACACACGCTTTTTTGTTTCCTTCCCGTGCCTTGCATTTGAAAAATACGATCCGTGAACAGTACAACAAGTATTGCATTTACTTCGTGGCCGAGTTGATTAAATTTTGCGTTGCGGCGGGCTGGACTGGCTGGAAGTACTCAAACGATTTGGATGGCCGGAAATTTATGAAAGTCTCGCAGCGTGACTTGATGCAGTGAGTAAAACCCCAACTCTCCCTTTCCTTTCTCTGCCCTGCGTCATGATCGCGTACACCTAGACATCATTTCCATGCACACATGAAATCTTTTTTACCTAACGTATGCATTTTACGCTCAAATGTTAATATGCGCGTGTGCAGATACGCCATTCCGGGCTTCGTATTTTTCGCCCAAAACAACTTATCTTTCATGGCGCTGCAACACATGAGCAACAGCGCTTTTCAGCTCTTGCTCAACATGAGGATCGTGGCTGTCGCTCTCTTGACGGTAATTATGATCATTCCACTTTGTTCTTCGCATTTAGCTACTTTTCTTTCATCTAAAAGCTTTGCGCAACATAGGCAGCGAAACGCATTAGGCCGCATGCTTGCGTTGTCGCAGATTTCAAATCATCAACTGATGTGTCAAATCTGAATCCATCACCTGCCCCGGTTTGCATTCTCGCCAGGTGGTGGTGCTTCGCAAACCGTTGAATAAAGTGAAATGGTTCGCCATTCTCTTGCTCACCAATGGAGCAGTACAGTACCAATTGTCAGGCGGAAGCTGCGACGCGAGCGGCGGCGCACTCAAGACATCCGTGGAGGGTCTCATGGTGATGGCGGTGATCATCATGTGCGCCGCAAGTGGGAACATCGTCACGCAAATGGTGATGCAAGCTTCGGCTGACCAGCCCCTGATGCTGCAAAACAGCTTGCTATACGGGTGGGGCATTCTGTTGAACGGGTTCAATTGGTGGTATTCCGTGGAAGTAAACGGAGCCGAATGGTTTGGGGACTTCAGCGGCCGGGCTTTCTTCCTCTGCTGCTTCAGGTTCGATGATAGTGCGCTTGAATTGGTTCATTGTGCCATTTGTTACGTTTGCATGTTGCAAAGTATTTGTGCGTTTTTTTTCTTTTTCCTTTGAATATGCTTTGTCACATCTTTGTTCACGCTCGGATCTCTGTGTTGTCTTTCGTGTGTGTACACCTCTAACGCAGCGCGGTGTACGGCTTGAGCATTTCGGTGATCTTGAAGCGATTTGGGTCCCTCACGCGCACCTTCATCTCCACGGTGGCTATTGTTCTCAACGCCGTGCTGGACACCATGTTCTTCGGCGAGTCGCTCAGCGTGCTGGAGCTTACCACTTTCTTAACCATCTTTGCTGCCATCTTCCTGTTCACCATCCTCGGTACGTCGTTTGTGTCGATGGGAACTCCCTCGATTTTTTGTGTTTTCTTTCTATCTCCTGGAATATGCGTCTCTTTACATACCCTTGTTCCTTTTAATAATGTTTTTGCTACCGTAATGCAGGAGATGAGTGGGAGAAGAAGGACAAAGCAGGCGCAGAAACGGAGGAAAAAATCGCTCGCACTCAGAAGGAGAGATATTCTGAAGAGGAAGAAGCTACCGAATCAAAGGGCCCGCTTCTGCCCAAACACACCTGACTCGAAAAAGCACAGGGCGACCTGAGACCAAGGAAAAGTTTGCGCTTGTCAAGAAGGAAAGCGAAGAGTTTCGTTGACCAAGAGATCTAGCTATCATCCCAACTCAAAAGCGATTGGTGCCAGATCACTCGAAGCTAGAAGCCCCAGCAGCCCTTTTGTTCCTATTTCTGGCGACTCTCCTATCCGTTACGTTATGTGGCATGTGCTGCTGTCCAATTACTAGCACTAGGCACTAGACCCCAGTACAAGCGCACTAATGGACTAATTTGTGGTCTGCTCGGGGGTTGGGGTAGAATTTTAAATTTTATCATCCTGGTTAGTGATTAGTGCGCTTTACACTTTAGTCCACACGCCTAAGAAATTGTATTTAGGACCACAGAGCTAAGAAGCAAGAAGCAACTGGATTACAGCGGAATTCCTAGCGTGCGCCTGAGTGTTCGGTTTCCTGCGATTTGCTGAACTAGAAGCGGGAATTTATGTTTTTTTAGGGCGGCACATAACATAATTCGCATCCCGTTGTCTCCTTGCACTAACTAGTTCGCATTCACATTCTCTTATTTCACGAGGAGGGGTGGCACACACATGGAGTACTACACGCAGAAATCAATGCATGTTTGAGTGGTAACCCAGGATAGTGCACAATAACAAATAACATCGCGGTTATCTTCGTCCTTTGGATCCATCATTACTGTCGCCACCACCACCTTTGTCACTGCCTCTTTCAGCCTCGAGCGATGGGTCAACAGTGAATTCGCGCTCTAATGCTGCACGCTACACAAACGCAAGTTCAATGTTAGGTTTTTTTTTGTGGTAAACAGACCTCCAACAGAGAAGCGAAAGAATATTGTGATGTTTCTATGCCCACCTGAGAACGCGCAGCGACGTCGACTCTGCTTGACCGCCCAGCTAATAACACGCACAAACACAAAAGTCAAAAATCAACTCACCCATACATACGTGCAACATAATATAGAAGCTACGGCATGCAGCAATCCAATAGATGCACAACTTCAGCAAACTTCGCAGAGCAAAGCAATGCCATCTCACGTGCAGTGTCGCAAGCCCGTCCAATCGCAAAAGCAGAATCGTCGCCATCAGGGTTCAAACAGTCAGCAACGTCGCCGTAGCCGCGGTCAAGCGCGAGGCGTAATGCCGTATACCCGTCCAAATCCTTAATGGAAGGGTCAGCACCGCCTTCTAGAAGCGCTACCACGGCTGCTAAGTTGCCCCTAGAGGCCGCCTTTCCATGTTGAAGCACCAGACCATAAACAAATAACCACGTCAATAGTCTCGAGTATAAGCTAGGATACGGCCCAAATCAATCAAACACAGCCTTTCAAAGCACCATTGCATACACATCTGAAAGTCAGCTTCTATAATTGCTAGTTTCAGCTCACCCAATGAAGTGCCGTACTAGCGCCAAGCTTGTTGCCACCTTTGTTGCGAACGTTTACGTTCGTCGTTGGCTGCGCCAGCAGCGTTCGCAGAGCGCCCGCACAATTGCCACTCGCTGCTGCGTGCAGTAGTGTGGCACCGTAGGTATTGGCGCCTTGGCCCACCTGGGTTGGTCCTTCTCCGTGGCGCACGAGGCGCTCAATGAGCCGGCAGCCTTCGGCATCGTCGCCACGGAAACATGCGCGCCACGCAAAGAGCCACAAGTCGGACGGCGCCCCAAAGCTGACTTCCTGTGAAATATGCAGGTGAATATTTGTGGGAAGTAAAACAGAGTATTGTGCAAGCAATCATAATAAGAATCCTTGAGCAGGTCTCATTCTTCATTCTAGCAAAGCAGGTCTAACTTCGAGTATCGTCAATTACTATTGTAGTAGGCTACCACCGTGACGCATTACAATCAATAAGTCTTCGCCCGGTTTTGACATAACCCGCGCGAGACTTCGAGCTCTTTGAATAGAAATGTAGACTATTGAAGGCAATCATTGAACTAACCTCGGTGCGGCGCTGCCAGCTACGGCCAGTGCGAGTAATATCAGATGCTGCAATACTGTGTGCCATCAGAAGTTACAACACGCTTGTTCACTCACTCAGAAAGCTGGTTCTATGGTGCTATATGTTTGAGACACTTAATCCGCTGCTAATACTATCAATATTCATTGCTAGCTGCGGGCTTGCATAATGATAATGTCTTTAACCGACTTCCAACTCCGCTGTTTCATTGCATGATCGATAATGATTTCTTCTACACACCCCGAACCGCGGAAAAATCTGCACGCACCGATCAATGAATTTGTGGGCTACCTCATAAGGAATGTGGCATTTTGAGGGCTTCGTTGTTTTCGAGAAAAACGCATTCAAAGTCCAATGAGGTAAGACGCTAGCGAGCTCGGGTGCCTCGGCAAACCTGATCTAAATGACATTGGAATCATGTTTCTTAGCCCGCCCGGCAGCTAGCGCCCGTGGGAGGCCCCAAATGTCGCGTAAGACGAAGCCTTGCATGACGACAGTGTCGTCGCGGCCTGCGGCACGGCCTCGAAATCCGACAACAACGAGTTGGACTAGGCGGCGCTACGAAGTCGCGACTAAATGTTATTCTTCATCGTTTCAATGGATTCTAGCGATCAAGGGCTCTATCGAAGCGCCTCGGCGTGGGCTACAACATATGCAAGCTAGAGCGAAATGACAAACCTCATCTAGATTCGGGTTCCTAATGAGGTAACCCAAATTTTACGATCTTTACTTGTTTCTCTTTAGGCGTGCTGCGATTTCCAAGTGGAAACAGCAAATCTATATGCAGCTGAGTGAGTCCTCCTGGCCTTCATCTTTAATCATAAGTTCAAGGGAATCGAGCTTTAGAACCGAGGCGCTTTTGCACGATATGCGATAAAAAAGATTTGGACGTCTACATCTATACAGCCGCTGTTGATCTAGAGAGACTGGGAAGTGAGCAAGTATCGCTAACGAGGTAAGACCACATTTCAACCATCGAACGCGACGTTACAATCTGCCGCTTGTATAACACCACCGCAGGGTGCGTAACTACGAGCCCATAACCTGTTGTTGATCTGGAGAGACTGGGAAGTGACCAAGTATCGCTAACGAGGTAAGAGCAAGCATCGCCAACAACAGGAACCCTCCATGTATAGCTCTGCAGCTCCTAAAGGAGACTACAAAACCCCACTGTTCTCACATGAACAGCCGCATCCCACCACTATTTGAATAGATTCATGTATGCATTCCCCGTGCCGATGTGGCTTTTGAATGGCTTGACTGATTGTGTACTGGACGAATCGCCTGGTACTGCCGCAGTGACTGCATTGGTTCCTGAGGTGACTGCAGCTCCTGAAGCACTTGCTGGTTGCTTTTTTGGGTGGCAGAACTTGACGGCATCGTCGTTTGGGATGAATTTCCCGAGCGCACGACCCATGGCCGCACTGAAGACCCGCGAGCCAGGCGGGTTCGCGGGCGCGTCCGAGACTCGGGTTGGGAGATAAACGTCGTACGGCACTGTGCGGCCTGTAATTGCAGGATTTAAGAAGAAGAAGACGAGATAAACATACGAGGTGCCAGGATAAAGAGAAAAGCGCACAAAACGAAACAACAAGAAGGAATACTTCATGGGCTGTCTTGCAGTTGACATAAAATAAAACAGCAGGAGGTTTTCTTGAGTGAAGCATAATCGCGAATCAATGGATGTGCTTCTGTTACCTGTGCGTGGGTCAACTGGCATCTGCGCATGAGTCTCGCTCATAATTTTTCCCACTAGCCAACTCTTTTCTCCGCCAGGAAACAGTCCACTCAAGCCCTTTTCAGAATACTTGTCGTTGCCTCCACTGTTGCCGTAGCTGCTGCTGCTGCTGCTGTGGTCAGTCCTAGGACGAGGTGCACGTTTGAGTGGTTTCGGTGCATCGAGTCCAAGAGAATTGAATCCTCGTCGGCCGCTGCTGCGTTCGTGACAGCCAGTGCTATTACTTTTACTTTTCGCGTGAGAAGGCTTCATGCTCGATTGCATGGCTTTCTGAGACTGCTCATTCAGCGCATGCACTGCGCCGCGCTTCGGGCGGCCGGTGCGGCCATCGATCGTCGCTGCTTCACCCACTGCTTTCACCGCAATCCCCCCCGCGCGGGCGACTCCTGCGGTGCCTCCGAAATGCAGCGCTGCCTCAAGTGGGGCCGACGTGCCGAGAGAACCGTCGGGTAGCAACGGGATCGGGGCGGGCCGACGGGATCCATACTTCGGAGGCGGGGCAGTGGCTAAGGCAACGTTTGGGGCTACCTGATAAGCAGCGGGGTATTGCACCAAGGCAGGCACCGTGGTGTGCTCCTCTAACTTGCCCGATCGAATCTGATCAAAAGAGCCACAAATACAGTGTCGAAGTGATTGATATCAATACAGAAACAACAGTATAGGTGAAAGAGGAATTGAGAGAGAGAGACAAAAATATGTAAAAGGAAGGGTGAAGTATAGCAATGGAAAAGAAAAAAAAGTAAAGAAATAAGAGGCACAGTAAGACAATGCCTACCGTTTGGGCGAGGCCCGCTTTTTCAAACACCGAGGCATCGGCGTGGGCACGCGAAGGTCGGTAAGACTCGGCCGACGGCACATATGTCCCGATGGCCTTGAGAGGAGCAGTTGTGCTCGAAGAAGCGCCGCTGCCACCTTGCGATGCTTTCTCTATTCGCGATTTGAGGGCTGCGTCATCTGCTAACTTCTTTATCGCAGCCGCTTTGTTGCGTTGCTTCACATTCGCTGCGGTGGTCGCGCCGGAGGCGACGGTCGTGGCGACGGTGGAGGTCGAGGAGGCCGACGACGGCCGAGAATCAGCGTATTCTGATTGGTCCCCGTCGCCCGAGCTTGCGGCTATGCTCTTGGCTTTCGAACTTCCTGCATGTTCGCTGCCACCATGATGGTGGTGGTGGTGGTCGGTATCATCGTCAGGGAGGTCCTTGATCGCGTTGATGGTGTACATGTAGTAATCGGCCATCTCATCCCCCGATAAAATGCCGTACTCTTGCAGCACTCGCATGATTCGGTCCGCCGCTTCGCTCCGCTCCATCGCTGCTTCGGCGTGGCGCTTCCTCAACTCCTTCCTGGGGATTTGGGTTTCCAGGAGCTTCTTCTCGCGGGCGGCGTCGGCGATGGTCTCAGTGCGCAATAAATGCAACAAATGCTCGCAACGAGCAGTGCGGTGCTCGACTAGAGCTTGCTGTGCAGAGACCCAGTTGGCCTGCCCTTTGAAGGCCTGAGACAAGGTGCGCGCTTGAGCGGTAGCGTCGCGACCGTGAGTAGCGTGTTGGTCGTTGGTCGCAAGGACTGACAACCACTGCGCAGAGGAATGGCTGGAGACTAAGCCGCCCTGTAAATGAGTGAAAGAAGAAGCAAGGCGTAGAGATACGCATATGAGGATATTGTACGCTTGAACAGATGTTGGTATGAGCAAGAAGGAAAAAACAGAATACTCGGTCACAATTTTTTCTTATTTGATATACAACAGGAGGGTAAGGGTATATATGAGCCAACTTTCCACACACCTGCACGGGCTCGTACATGGTCTTCAACTCGCCACGCCGCTGCTGCCCGCCTAAGACCCCTCCTCCTGGGGCTGACCGATCTCCGAAGTAGACGGCACTGTCGGACGAGCGATAGTGGCCCTTGTGCTTGTGCGCCTGCGTAGAGATCGAGAGAAAACACACACGAAGTGTGAATCGTCTGAGGTTAAAAAAAAGAGAGAGTGGAGTTTCAACACACCTGCATGTCTGTGGCTCCCTCCTTTTCCAAGGTGCTCAACAAGTAGTCCCGGTCTTCTTCAAACACCGCGTCGGGGAAAAAACGGGCTTTTGCCGCCTCCTTAGGGGGCGCTAGCATTGCTTTCTTGGCGTCGGGCACTGCGTGAGATATTTCGGCTTTAGTGACCTGAGAATATAGTGGCAGTGCAACAACCGTGAAATGAGAAAGAGAGAAAACACTCATTATCATGTAGAAGCCGCAAAATTGAAGTACGGCGAGAGGAAGTGTTCATCGATCAATCTAATATTATCATGTGTACATCCTGTACTGCGTACAAATGAAAAGTATTCATTCCATCTTATCAGTACTACCGTCGCCAGTCGCCGCAGCACCCCTTGAAAGTTGGCTTCGATGCCATCGCGCGGCACATAGGGCGCTCGCTGAAAGCTCTCGGCAGCTTTGGCTCCTACTGCACCGCTCGCTGCTGCGCCGCGCAAGAAAGATTCGCCGCCGTCGACTGACCACCGCCTGCGTACGAGAAAGGTGTTGTTTACGGCGATGCCCCGAAAGTCCATTCCCAAAAGTGAATTTATAAGAAAAAGCGCACTCGTGTCGAAAGGAATCAACACCACTTAAAGTACTGTGTTCACCCTTCCCCACCCCGAAGAAGGCTAAATCGTTTTCCATTCGAACCCAGTAAAATTACCTCGGGTCATCGTCAGCGCACGCGCCCATGTTGTGCAAAGGCGGGCCGCCGGGATGTCCCGGCGGAGCTACGGCTCCCGCGCCCGTGCGATCGTGAGGGAAGGAGGTGAGCAATCCGTCGCTCCAATGGATGGTCTTGGCCACAGGCTCTAGAACTCCGTGGTCGTAACCGTCTTCGTGGTGGCTCTTGCCACTCTCTGCGTCCCCGCCTCCGCGCACGGCATGCCCTAATGCCCCGCGCGACTCGGCATGGTGGTGGTGCTCGTGGTGCTTCACTCCGCTTGACACCCCCGCTCCCCGCGCTCGCTCCATGGCGTGCTGCTGCTCGTCCGCGGCTGCTTTCATTTGCGCCTCTGCGTCCTTGACCGCGTGCAACGCTTCTAATTGAAGCACGCCACGGTTATCGACACCTCGAGCTCTACATGTAACGATGACATTCGTAGCATGGTAAGAAAGGAAGAGGGGGACAATATAGGATGAATCCCGTTTCAAGAAAAAGCAAGAAAGAAGGTGCTGTTGGACACTGTAAAGGAAAAAGAGACAAATACTTCGGACAAACAGAAACATTCACACACATTTACAACGAAATGATTTCACACTAACATAATACACACCCGCTCTTTCGGTAATGCTCCATGGTTTCTTTGGCACTGAGCTTCCGGAGTGGGTCCATGATGGCTTTGTAGTCGTCCTTGCCGCCTATCACCTGACGAAGATGCCCAGACCATTCGCCCGTATGATAAAAAAAATCAACAGTACGAGAGCGCAGAGAGAAGACATCAGCGGGAATACACCCAGCGAACATCAACGAAGGTGTCAAATATAGTGAAACTGAAGAAACAGATTTTTCTCATATGAATACACTCAACACAGACAAGGAGAGCAATTTCTCGTCATCAGACCAAAAACCCTGTTTGTTAATTTCATACCGCTCCGAATTTAGGTTTGGGCGGTGCTACCCAGGCAGATGTTGGCGGCGATGCAGCAGCAGCAGCAGCAGCCGTTGGCGATGCCGAAGACGATGAAGAAGGGTCCGCAGGGGCGCCGTCGGAATTGCCGCCTCCAGGTGGAGGAAGAGGTGGAAGAGGTGGTGTCACTTGATTTGGGCCATGAGAGCCCTGGGCACTTGTATTTGTGGCTGTGCTGCTGCCTCCTCCGTGTACAGACGATGCGCCATCGTTACCATTGTTGTTCGGTTGATGGCCCCAAAAGAAGTTTTTCTCGCGAGCCCTGCGAGTCAAGCCTTGGCCGCACTGCTTGCGAACCACATCTACCCGGTGGAACCTTCAAGAAGAAGAAGAAGAAGAAGAAGAAGCATAGCAGCAGCAAACGATACGATGTTAGGAGATTGGGTGAAGTTTATACATTCACAGTTGATGCGTCAATGATTCATGATAGGATATCAATTCTGACTTGCAAAGAAACACTCCAAGATGACACTTGAAAAAAAGACTACACTTCAAAATCGCACCATTCGTGAAAAGCTTCAAGTTTGTCGCCCAGTGCGTCGGGAGTCAACCGCCCTCCGCCTTCCACGAGTTTCGGGGCCTTTCAAAGCACATATACCCCAACAAGAAGAGGCAAAGTGGCATTGAGGGCGAATTTAGGAAGAATTCAGGAATCAAATGAATTGCGTCCACGCACACACACGCGCATGGTCACACAAAATTTGCCCCTTTGCAGAGACCTATCAACGCTGCTTCGCGAGAGAGGGTGATGGCGTTGAACCAATCTGCAGTGCTCGCTACTGACTCTTACATGTTCGCCGAGCCAGTCTTCAAAGCGCTCCGAATACGTCAAAGTCTCTGGATCATCGTCGGCTTCGAGGTGGCGCCTGATTTTTACCATGCCAATGCGCAACTTCAGCTCGTGTGTCTTCGGATCTGTGCATACAATACACCAAGAAGGCTAGTCACGAATAAATAGTGCAGAATGCACGGTTACTATCATGCGCATCCGTGGGAAGGATAAAGATAAGCAGCAATATGTAGCATTTAGCCCTGCTAATAAATAATGTTTCATTGTGGATGCTCTTGGAAAAGCGGGAGTAAACTAGTGATCGAAAGAATGCGGAAGTTTTGTTATTTCTACCAGCAGTGAGGCGCATCACTTTCGAAGCCCAAAGGCTGAAAGGCTTGGGAAACCGACGAAAGCGCGGCAAAATGGTCTGCACATAACATCATGAAGGGGGCAGAAGGAGTTAGAGGCAGAGGCTCAGCAGTTGTCCATTCCAAGTGAACTAGATATTGGTTGGCACTCATAAAGCAACAGTTGCGCGAATATCAACACGGGGGTAACAACGCAATAGTCCTAACTAGCAGAAAACTAAAGAGAGTTAGCAGACTTACGTGCACGCTAAGAGAAGAATATTTTAAAAAAGGAATTACCGCCTTGCGGTGTATGATGCAGGCTACTTACAGGTGCAAAGCGGGCCTTACGATCAAGCTCATACTGCACGCCGCACACGGGGCAGTTGCGCACAAAGTACCCTACCCGACCGCACCCGTCGCACTTCACACCCGCTTTTGCTCGCGCCGCCCGCAATTTGAGCTGGTCCGACTATCGCAAAAGTTAAAAATAAGGTGCCGAGAGCACGCAATTGACCAAGAAATTGTTGTCAGCGCGACTGAACGAAATGGGCCTAGAGTGGCATGAAGCGTCGCAGTTCTCCTCACCTCTTTGGCGTAAAGCCAGTGGTCAGAACCAGCTAGCACCATGGCTTCACCCTCGGAGTAATTCATTTTTAGTTTTAGGCCTTCAATGCCATTTTCTACGGCACCGCCGCTATTCGCCACCATGGTTAACTGCTCACTCATCAGTTGCACGATGTTTCTCTTATACTCGACTGACGCTAGAATCTACACTTCTAGTTGATCCATAAACTCCTCTAGACTATTCAAGTTCATAACGCTCGGTCTAATCACGAAGTGCATCGCTTAAAAGGACGGATAGCACTGATATTACACAGGATGCCGTTGTTTCATTGTGCAGTGCCCAACGAAAATACATCACGCAAACGACCTAAATATGTCAACGAGCACGCTGATATGCCGATATCATAAGTCATAAGTACGTAAATTGAGTTATCTTGGTGAACAATTAATGCCTTTTTTTCCTTCGAGAGATATCGGAAGGAACTAAGTGCGCGATTGCGGGGCTTTCTTAGTTGTACAGGCACTTCCTAATAGAGTTCATTTCGGCCTGTGGGATTAAGATTGTTATCCGACCACGGCAGAAAAACGTAGAGGGGCATCGTCGAATTGGGGCTCCATATCCATAGAAAGCAACCCAAACTCGTGCATGCGATCCTCAACTACAGGGCCTAATTCAGAAGCATGCCTCATGCAATCCACTGAGGCAGCTGCTCCGCCGGGAGCACCACCTAAGTGGTGGGCTAGAGTAGCTGTGCGGCGGTGGTCAAAACCAATCACAGGGCAAACTGCGTTGTTTGCTGCGCTAGAACTACATTGCTCGTGAAAACCGCCAGTGCCCGCAAGTGGAAGGCCACTTGGCAGCGACAACGAAAACACTTGCTCTGTGAATAGCCTGAGGCATTCGGTGCGCTGCGTGAAATGCTGCGGGCGACCAGAAAGAGACGAAGGCCCAAAGTTACCCTACCGGTAGCAGGATTTGGCATGGGAAATGAGTGAAAAATAAGAAAAAATTAAGGATTAATGAATCTAGAAAAGGTAGTGAAGTGTAATCAAGGTCACCTCGGGAAAAGACTGCCTCAATGCTGACACGTCCAGTAGCTCTGAACACTGCCCGTTAGGACCAATCGCAAGCGGAGAGAGGCCCGTAGTGTTCACGGCTACAAAATTCATCAAAATGTCTTCGCAGTTCATCCACCTTGATTTTTGGCGAAGTATACCAACAAAAAGCGACATGATAACACAGCAATATTTCTAAAATCAATCTCTGCAAAACGACTGATCGAAACTACTTACTTGTCTACAACGTCTCTTGCAGCGGCTAAGCGCTTTGAATCAGTCCAATACGCAGCGAGAAGAGGTGCCGGCAAAAGAGCTGCGTTCGTCAGAACAAGGTGAAACTTGTTGCACGACTCCAGAGGCACCGCGTATCGCAAGGAGCCATCCTGATCGCGCAAAGCCCCGCGCCGCGTGAAGCCAATGAGCCGTTGGCGGTCTGCTGGATTGGCCAGGTAATGGTTGAAAAGGTCTTCGAAGTGTGGCGCAGTATCAGTTGAAGAGCACATTGAAGTTTCAATTGATGAAGATCTTGGGATCCACAATAAATCGTCGTCCACTACCAAGAGCGCTTCAGTTTGGGCTTCAAAGGGCAAAAAGCGGTCGTTCAGCGAATTCCGATTTGAGGCTGCCACGGCTACGTTAGATACGTCACGGCCCAGCCGCGCGCCAATGTCAGCAACGTTTGGTTTAAACCCGTTCTTGGTTTGTAATACTATAGATGCAATGCGAGGATGCTCCAAATATTGAGCGAGCCATGGAGCGAGGTCATCCTGACGGCCATGTACATTCATGAGTACCGTAAACTGAATCATCTCGTCTTCTCGGCCACTGCCATACGTTGCCCGAGAGCTCGATAAAAAGATTAGTGCAATAAGTCGAAGCATCATCTTGTAACTGAAAGGTGTAAATTAAGACTCAGACTTGTTCGAACACTTTACAACCGCTTGTGTTGTTTCGTTATGAGCGGTTTAGTGCAAAATCCATGGTGCCTGAAAATATCTTGGTTACACCGACTAGCCCGGTTCTGTTGGGGGTCTGCCACGAATGCCAAACAATCTTTATTCTTTTCTAGCCTGATGCTAGCCAGCAGGTGGCCTCAAAGTTAGGCACACTGGTTGATTATTTCTGATGTTGTTGCATGTATGTTGCTGGCGCATTGTTGTTGCATTTCATTATTGCAGACATACGACGTACAGTACGTGTACTTTTCCCAACTTTACTTTTACTCGAAGAAATGGGTGGCCCGTGTGAGTGATGTGCTCAAGAAGTTTGCATGCCTATGCCTAGACTTTGAGCAGCTAGCCAATAATTGTACCTGCTGAAGAAACGTCGAAAGTATAGTTTGTTTTATTTACTATAGTTTGCGCGTATTTATCGAGAACGTGCTGAGCTTTGAAAGCATTGCTATTGCATTATCTCTATACTTCTACAAAAGCAACTTTCTTGCTTACGCGTAGAACTTCAATCGTACACGAAGACGCTCTTTCGTCGCTCCTTTCTCTTGCGATTTTTGTTTTAGACTGAAATATGAAAACGCAGCGTTTTGCTGTTGCGGCTTTGGTTGTGCTTGCTGTAGCCGCTGCCGCAAAAAAAGTGGTTGAAGAATCTGATCTCTATAAAGTTCCACCATCTCTGGAAGAAGAAATCCGAGGCCTCAAGGTAGCACATTGAGTATGCTAGGTGGAGACTGGTTGAGCTTTTCATTTATTCGTTTATGCATACACGGGCGCGGGCCTTATTTTGTTAGGTACGCGAAATCAAGCATCGATTACGGAAGAGGCACAGCATCTCACCCGACAAAGCTGTCCTGGACAAAAGCGAGCTCGTAAAGTTGCTCGTTGACGCTGAGCGCGCTGCCATCGCCAAAAACTTGAAGGAGGCTGGCGCTAGTCGTCGCCAGGAAGAGAAGAAAAACGATGCTGTCCGTGACTTTCTCATGAAGGCTGCTGCTGCAGTGCTTGGCCTTGCCGTCGTGGTAACTCACCATGCTCCAGCAATGGGCGTTAAGCTATTGCACAATGCAGAATGAGTTGCCTTACTAGAGTTCTACTTGTTTTTTTAATAAAAAAGGACAGAGTTACCTCTGTGTTTTAATGTTGAATGCCCTTCTTCTAGTTCTGAACTACTCCACCTCTTTCTCATTATTTTCATCGAATGTACATAGGTTGCAGTTTTCGTGCCCGCATTTGCAGCGACAGTGACATCATCGGTTCGCAGCTGGGGTTCAGGCCACGTAAATCGGGCGTTGAGGTGGGGTATGACTCGGCGCGAGCAACTATGGGCTGCTGCTTCCTGCGGGCCTTTTGTGCTTGTAGCACTACCGCTCGCCTTTGGGTCGACCCTAGTAGACCTCTTGAGACGCGCGGTGTCCTGGTCTTTGATGTGGCGCATGGCGGGCCGAGTCTTGTTCCCTGCGATGTTGAGTGGACCGGGCGGTGGAGCTCCAAAGCATTGGCCTTGCATGGTGCGCGCAGCTGCGGTTGCCCACGTGTACTGCTTGCGGGCCCTGCCGTCGTTCACCCTCGGGTCCTGGGATTTGGGCCCTATGGCAGCGCTTTGGGGGTTGAGATATGTGCAAGCACAAGTAGATGCGCTGGTTCTGTACCTCATCGCCACCGGAGGGGGAGGTGCACCTCGTCCGCCGCCGCCCCCGCCTCGGCCGCCGCGGGAGCAGGCTGCTGGTGGACCCAACGGCCAGGAAGGAGGTTCCAACATGCAAGCTATGTTTGCGGAAATGGTGCGTCAGCAAGCAGCTACCAATGAGGCAAGAGCAGCTGAGATGGCTGCACAAGCGGAAGCGCAGGCACGGGCGAATCAAAGAAAGCCGTCGGGGTTTGTGCCAGACTACGATTTCGTGGTGGCTTCAGCCGAAGAAGACTCGGAGGATGAGGACGACGAGAATGACGTCGGAGACGGCAAAGACGAAGATCGTGAGGGGAAAGAGGAAACGGAGGATGGCGATGTCACAAAAAGTGGGAACATTGCTGATCTCGACTAGGCACCATAAGAACGGCAAAAAAGCAATCCGAAGGGCGCAGAGCCATAGACCCCCGTGTCTTTCCGAAATGCGCCGGTTTTAACTTCCATAAGTCCAAGTCCAAAGTGCGAGTTGCGCACTATGCACTGTGTTTGGACCCCGACGGCTTTCTTTGATCGTAGTCTGACACGCGCTTTATATGGACCTTGGCGTTCTGTGTTCTATAAATATAAAGCTGGTTTGGCTATCAAGTCTAGTCTATTGACTCGAATTAGAAGGGTCTTCCTCGTAGTACACTGCGGCAGGCGCAACTGAAACTGAAGCAGTGAAGCAAGTAAGCAAGCACGTTTAACGTTTAACCATTCAGCGTTCAACCGTCCATTTTGTGACTCACGATATTAGCGTATTTGCTCGTTTGATTGACGTATTTTTAAAGACTCAGCAGAGAAGCGTTTGTTGTCATGAACCAAATAACTCTGAAACTGTCATAGCATAGACTCCACAAACATCTCCGACGGACAATGGCAAAAGCAAACTATGCCCGCTGTTCAGACGTGAATGACTACAGCTCTCTGGCAAACTTTGCCGAAGTGGGCGTAAAGCACATTGACTTGGTATGGAAGGTGGACTTCGACACCTCCAAGATCACTGGTACTGCGACACTCACCATCACAGCGGCTGTGGACAATCTTAGCAAGGTTGTGCTCGACACTCGCGATCTTGCCATTTCGTCGGTGCAGGTATAGCTAGTTAAAAATCGCGATGCAGCTAAATGGCATGCTGGTCCTCATTCATAATATCAAAAGGTTCTAGAGAACATTCATATCTCCCAGATGTCTTTCACAAAAATCTCATGATTTAAAAAGATACTCATTTTATACGACGCTTACTCAGGCGGACGGAGTTTCATGTATCTTTGCTCTCGGTGACGCCACGCCTGAGTTTGGCTCCGCTCTCACGGTCACGTTGCCTTCTGCGGTAGCCAAAGGCTCTTCTGTCAACGTAGCTGTGACCTACTCGACTGCAGCAGACTCGACCGCCTTGCAATGGCTGCCGCCTGCTCAAACGGCAGGCCGCGCGAAACCTTACCTCTTTTCGCAATGCCAAGCCATTCACGCACGAAGCATGCTGCCATGTGTCGACTCACCTGGTGATACTCTGATCTCCTCTGCAACTTTCACTAGTACTGCTATTTATCAAGTCAACTCACTGTACCTCTTTTAAGTCCGCTCTTTTACATAAACTTGTTCCCTTACATCGTGCTCTTCTCCCCTCAACATGCTAGGCCACAAGGCAACCTATACTGCTGCAGTCACGGTGCCTGCGTGGGCTACGGTGCTGATGTCTGCTCTCGCGACGGGCGTCGAAGGAGCAGCCGCTGGCGCGTCTCAAGGCGAACGCACTTTCAAGTGGTCTCAACCTGTGGCCTGCTCCTCGTACCTGGTAAGTCGTTGGCATTGAGCGACCCTGCCAACTCACGGGCTGCCTTTTTCGCTTCTGTTCTGTTGGCGCCCTTGCTACTGCACCTGCTATCATCATTCTTTCTACTGCTATGCTATTGTTGTTTTCTGGGTCAAAGTCGTCAAAACTGCATCCTTCATGCACGCATTCAGGTGGCCATTGCAGTGGGGGACCTCGAAAGCCGGGAAGTGTCGCCGCGGTGCCGGGTGTGGTCGGAGCCCTCCATGGTCGAGGCAGCTTCCTTCGAATTCTCGCAGACCGAAGACTTCCTCAAGGTACTACAATAGGTTGAATTTAATTCTATGCCCGATATAAGTGCATAGTTATTTTTGCTCTTCCATACTTTATCTGGATTTACTTTTGTTACTGATATTCATTTTCTTTGCCATTTCTCTTCATGTATAAACAAATAACAATAGGCTGCGGAGTCCCTCGCGGGGCCTTACCGGTGGGGCCGCTACGATTTGCTGTGCCTCCCGCCTTCGTTCCCGTACGGCGGCATGGAAAACCCTTGCCTGACTTTTGTCACGCCCACGCTCCTCGCAGGCGACAAGTCCCTCGCTGACGTGGTAATGCAACACGATGAAGATGTATAGAATAGACGTAGACGTTGCATTTGTTCTGTTTTGGTTGAGCAGCGGTGCCGTTTTTTTCCTCGACTCAACCCTCGATTATTTACCCGCTAGTCTCATGGCCTCGTTTAATCTGCACGTGCTATTATGCCAGGTCGCGCACGAGATTGCTCACTCGTGGACGGGCAACTTGGTTACCAACGTGTCGTGGACCCACTTTTGGCTCAACGAGGGCTGGACGCGGTGGTTCGAGCTCAGCATCATGGCCGAAATACAGGGGGATGACCGGTAAATTGTTAAGGACAAGAGACCACGGAATTTAAGGCCAGAAGAAAGGAAGTTAGGCGACCAAAAAAAGAAGTGGTGTCGCTGTTTTGATTCCTTTTCTCCCGGTATTGTTGCTGAACTATTTTTCAACCCACAGGTACTTCGACTTGCGTGCGTCTCTGGGCTATGAAGGCTTGAAAGCTGACGTCAGCCGTTACATGGAGTCGGGCGACAGCAAGCTGACCGCGCTGGTGCCTCCTCTGCAAGGCATCGATCCGGATGACGCTTTCTCGTCGGTGAGTGCTCAAGGCACACACATCCGTGTAGTAGAAAAACAAAGATTCAATGTGAGAATTTTGAGATGTGCTCGTCGTGACCGTAGTCGAAGTTGCCACCATTTTGTTTGGTCATGCATATTCTACCCTATCTTAATTTTCTTCATATTTTCTTCATATTTTTTTCCACCTTCCTGTATCTCGCTCACACTCTTCATAGGTGCCATACGAGCGCGGCATGAACTTGTTGTTTCACTTGCAAGGGTTGATCGGAAAAGCCAACATGCACAAGTTCTTTCGCACCTACGTGGACACCCACGCAGCCACTACGGTAATACCTATAAGCTTATATGGACCCTAGGCTTTTCTGTTGATGTCTTTTCTTCCCCTTACCCTTTCTTTGTCCCCGTTTTTTTTGCTATTTTAAAACCATTCTTTTTCTTAATTGCTGCTTTGTTTGATAATAACAAAAAGGTGAACACGCATGGCTTTCGCGTGTTTTTCGAAGACTACTGCGCCAAGAACAAGCTCTCAGACAAGGTTAGCTTTGGCTCAATGAAAGCTCTACTTTTCCGTCCGTAGGCTCTTTACTGTTGAGGGCTTCCTTCTCTATGCGAAACATATGTGTTTGCCTCATACTCTTACCCTCACTTCCTTCATTTCTTCTCTTTTCCCTCTTCTTCTGCCCCCCCCCCTTTTTAGATTCAAAGCGTGGACTGGGAGGCGTGGTTTCTGCAGGAAGGCATGCCTCCTGTAGAGCCCACATACGACCTCAGCCTCGTGGCTCCGGTGAAAGCGTATGCGGCCGAGGTGGTGGAAGGCGGTCTGGCCCTCGCGAAGTCCACGCACGACATGGAGGCCTGGCCGTCCTTGCAACAACAGCTCTTCCTGCAAGAACTCCTGGACCAATCGGAGCGCGTGAGTCTCTGTTTTTGCCACGCCTTTATATTTAAATGGGCTATGTGCCTGTGGAGACTTTTTTTTGTTTTTAATGTTGACACAGCTTTCATGTATTCGAGTGTGAGGACTCAAATCTAAATCTTGCTCATGGTCCGCATCTTAAATGTATTGTAACCAACATAGGTGCCAGGTGGTGCCCTTCCACTTGCCACCCTCGACACACTCGACGCCAAGTAAGCATTGCCATCATTGTTATCACATATGCATACTTCACCTTAAATCACCCTGCGTCACGAGTCTTCTCTTTTGTCTTGATTTTTGGCTTGGTGCATAGGTCACGTGTCTTTTCTGTTGTGCTGTTTTTTTGGCTTGATATACAGGTACGGTTTGTCGGCGAAGAAGAACAGCGAGTTGCGATTCAAATGGACGAAGCTGTGCCTGCGCGCGGGCCGGGCTTCAATCCTCAAGCACGCGGCCTCGTTTGCCGTCGAGCAAGGGCGCATGAAGGTCAGCACACGCGTCTACTTGTGCTTTATAGTGATAAGATACACACATGCGTGTGTGTACATATTGCTTACGTATGAGTTAACTTTTTTCTTAGTACTTCCTATTTTCATTGATTTGCCCTCACCTTCTCTTTTTTTTCTCACTGACTTGGCCTACTTTCTCCTCACGCAGTTCGTCCGACCCCTGTACCGTGAGCTCCTGCAAGCGCCAATTCCGGGCGCCCGCGAGCTGGCGATCGGCACCTTTGCGGCCAACAAGGAAGGCTACCACCCGATTTGCCGGAAAATGGTGGCCGCAGACATTGAAAAGCTCAACGGTGGTGCAAGCGATAAGGCATCAGGCAACCAGAAAGCATCAACCGGTGCAGAAGGCAGCTCGGACTCGGGGTTTGTCACGGCGGTGGTGGCGGCTGGCTTCGGCGCTGGCGTGGCGGTGGTGCTGGCGCTCTCAATGGCGAAACGAAAATAAAAAAAGGTTAGCGATGAAATTTGCCGCGCTCTTTGCACTTTCGGCCCATTCAATGATTCTTTGCCCTACTGCGAATTCAAGGGCGTAGCGTTTGCGATCGTGTGTCGTGTGCGGTATAGTGCACTCCACGACTACTCAGAACGCCGCATCGCCGTTTGAGGAGCTTCCATTTCTAAATGACCAGCAGTATTCTAGAAGCACAAGTAGGTAGTAGCCTCACTGCGCATTGCGCATCAGGCCGAACATTTAACCGGATCCTTGATCCTTAGGTATCTCAGAGTTCAAAGCCCCCAGCTCCCTGCTCCGTTGTTTATTGGGATTAGGATTTCTATTACATATGTGTATCTATGCCCTTTACCCCTCGGAATTAAACTTTAACCAGTAATATTGATAGTATTTAATCATATCCATGCATAATTCATATCCAAGAACAAGAATTCCTTCGAAGGGGAGGTGAACAACGATAGAACTTCGCATCGGGGCTATTACATAATTCATTCCAGGCAGAAAAGAGCTGAATTTGTTCTATAACTTTGGTGCAGGAAACAAAAGTTCGCCTGCTAGCATTTCCCCGCCGGTCGTCGGGACCTCATAAGGCCCAAACGGTGTGGTGTGCTGCGTCGCCATGGGCGTTATTGCGCCAGGTCCAACTGATTGCAAGTCGCCCACGTCCACGCTCACTTCAAGCTTTACTGAGGATCCAGCCAGAGCATCAGCGGCAAAGCACACCACGATTTCGTCTAGGCCCGTCTGCACCACCCCCAGCACCGCAGGAGGTGACGTGAAGCCACCCGTTGTAGCGGCATTTGAGGTTGCCACGACCAGGAGGCGGCTCAACAACAAGTTTGCACGCGCTGCCAATGCCTGGGGTGCTCGTGGTGCAGGTGCTGGCAGAGACGGGTCGAAAAAGCCTCGGCTGTTGGCGAAAAACGACGCAGTCGCAGTCGCGTGGTGGTCATTGTGGTTGCTGCTATCCACTGCTTGAGCTCTGACGGCGACGATGCCACCATCGAAAGACCCCTTGCCCTGAGGGCTGTTGTTGTTCTTGTTGCGCAGTTGTGCAAGCCTATCGCCACCAGTAGAAGCAGAAGAGCGGCTAGAGACTGACCCACCAGAGCCGACTGTGGCGCTGCCGAAGTCAATCGAGCCGCCGATGCCGTTGATGTTGTTGAAATTGGTACTGCTCGGCGCCAGGAAGAGCTCACCAAAGAGGGCGTCCACGGTTGAGGTGGCAAACACGAGACGTCCTCGCAACAGTGCAGGCGGAGGCGCACACTCGTTCACACACCACCATCCTAAGCGAGGAATCGTCACTTCAAGCCGCTCGCTCATGTCCGACATGGCTGGCATGGCTGCGTCAGCGCCTGATTTGAGACCTTGGCCGGAGGTTGCCAGGCTCCCACGAGTGCTGCCGCTGCGGCTAGCGGCTTTCCCCGAACCTTTGCCACGCACGTTACTCGATGATGCAACTGCGCTGTTCGATTTATTCACGCTGTCACGCGCGCGTTTTGCTGCCTCTGCTTCGGGCACCACTCTCGCTAGATCTAATTTGCGCTGATAGGCGATAGCTCCGCGTGTAGCAAGGGACGTGCCTGCGTTCACCTGGGGCAACGCATAGAGCCTTTCGAACGCGACTGCGCACTGCACGTCACAGACCGCCGTAGGGCTCGGCCTCACGCCACTCTCTTGGCTTGGAGTGAGCTGCGGTGCTTGCGTTGGCTGCTGCCCTGGTTCGCTGCCCGGAAAAGGATTTGCTGCGTCGCTAGGAACAGAAGCGTCACCTCCTTGGCTTTCTTTGATGGTCGGCATGGCTGCCTCTTGTTCAGAGGTCACAGCGGCACCAACCGATGCTGTTGCCGCCGCTGCTGCCTGTTGCGTCGCTTCGAGGTGCGGTGGACAGGGGAGGGCACAGTAGTGCGGCAGACCAAGAGCAGCTTGAAGCAGCACGAACACAAGGTCGTGGTCTGAAATGGGCACGCCCGCAATGGCACTCAGCCACGACGCTCGCGCACGCAGCACTGGTAAAAGTTGGCGGATTGGCGCTAATGTAGGGGCAGGGGCAATAGGAGGGGGAGCTCGCGCACTTTTCGTGCCTTTGGCTCCCTTTTTACCCCCCTTGGTCAAGGCAGTGGTGGTGATGGAGGCAGCTGCCGCAGCAGCGCTTTGAGCGCCTCGGTCAGCGGCTGCTAGCAACGCATCCAGCGTCCAGCCCCCATTGGGAGGTCGTGACGAACGGCTCGATGCTGACGGCCGGCGACGCAACGAGCCCCGACTCGAGGATGCGCTGCTAGGCTCAATTGCACCTTCGACAATCGGAGCAGCTACCGCAGCAGCAGATGGGTTCTCTCCACCAGCAGGAGTATTAGGTGCAGCAGCCTCAGGAGCTGCTTCAATCTGAAGAGGGCTGTTCAAAATGTCGTCGTTGTCGTCGTCGTCGCTGTTACCGCTCTCCATGCTGCCTTCGTCCCAATCCTTGGGTCGCAATGCCGCATCGTCGTTGACTTCTGCAGCGCCGCGGAAAACATCGTTGCTTTCGATCGCAGCCGCATTGTTGGTGGCGGCGTCCTGGTCGCTGCTGCTATTGTTAGCGGCTCCGGTCAGTGTTTGCATCAGACGTCCTAGAGGGGCTTCCCCGTGCAGCCATCCGTTCTCAAGCACGCGAGCATCTTTCGCCACGAGAGCGGCGGCGCGTTGCACGTTCCCACCCGCCAAGTTCCAAGCCGCCCGCAGAAGCTCCGGGGCCATCCGCGTAAAAGGCAGTGACGTTGCCAAGAGACGCTGCACTTTGCGGTAGCTGACTTGCTTCAACACGGTGGCATCGTCGCAGAGCAGAGCGCGCACGGCCTCGCACACGATGTAACGCCACCGCACGGCTGCGGCACACCCGGGACCACCGGTGGGTGCCACCGCAGGACCAGAGGGGGTTGATGCCAACCTGTCCGCTAGAGCTTGCGCTTGCGCAGCAGCTGTTGCTGCCTCATCTTCAAAGTTTGAGTCCTCTTCTGATTGCTCGGCTACTGCAACAGAGGAAGCGACCGCAGCGTCCTCTTCTGAGACCAGCAACGGCCAGGGGCGCGCAGGACACGGAGGTGCGCGTATACGAGGTCCTGGGGGCACCTCAAACGAGTAATTGCCTGAAGGTGCAGCTCCGGAGGATGGCTCAGCAACAGCAGCTGCAGGAGCCGCCGCCGCTGCGGCCGCAGGAGCTGCTTTGGCCCCTTTCTTTCCACCCTTGGGGGTGGGCGTTTCGGCGACAGGCGGGGCGGCGGGCACATCTTCTCCAGCACCGCTTTTCTTGGTCTCCTTACTCGGAGGAGGGCGGTATACGTGCTCTACTGTCGATTCTCGGACTACCGCTCGGGACACAGCCGCGTCTAGCAACCAATTAGGCAACAGCCCAGCTAAGTCCGACTTGGCCTCAGATACTTTAGTTTCTTCTCCTTTCTCTCCTTGGACTTTGCCACCACTGCTGACGACTTCAAACAGTTTGTCGTTGTGCCAAAGAGCATCGAGCTGCGTCTCCACTTCCTGCGGCAAGCCATTGTTCGCCGCTGCCACCACCACTGCGACAGCTTGCACCACGCTAGCTCTTGCTTCGAACAGCCAGGGCGTAGGGGCACAAATCGACCGCAAGCTCGCAATGCGCCCATCCGTGGCGGGCACGGCCCAGGCATCTAACGAAGGGTCATCGTTGGCGGGTGCAGCACTGCTTGCGGCGGCTGCGGCAGTGGTCGCAGGACGGCTCAGCGGCGGCGGGCGCTGCAGTCGGAGGTCCCCCGCGCGTGGCGGCAACAGCAGCTGCTGGCTGGCTCGATCGGCGATTCGGCGAGCGCGCGCTACTCCGAAGGCCATTGCCTCAAAGCGGCGAGCCGCAGCTCGCTCCTCGAGGCTTTCGCTCTCCTCAATCTCTTTGCCACGCGCCTTGGGGCTGTTTTTACCTTTCGAAGGGCTTCCACTGCCGCCGCCTCGGCTGCTGCTCTTGGCCCGATGGCCTTTTGCGTGCTTGCCGCCTTCTTCGACTGCAGCTGCGCGCGGGCAAAGGGTTGTGATCTCGGGCATGGCAGGCGCAAACCCAATGGCGAGTAGCTGAGCCAAGTCCAAATCGCCACTGTCGCGCGCAGCTTGCAAAGCCGCCGCCACCACTGCCTCAGGATCAACGGGCGGTGCCACCACGGGCGCACTGTTTGCAGGCGCGATCTTCGCTGAAGCCGCTGCGGCGTCACCTCCCTCCTCGGCGGCGCCTGCTCCTTCACTAGCGGCCACCTCCGCAGCCGCCGCCGCCTTCTCGTTCGCTACAGCCTGCGCAGCAGCGACAGCCTCTCTGGCAGCTGCTTCGCCATCGGTGTGAGCTTCGGCGAGAGCGCGCGCAATCATATCACCGCTGCCGCCTTCACGCTTGGCAGAGGCTTGGAAAGCTAGCGCGGCAGCAGGCCCCAGAGCCTCGGAGATGCGAGTCTGACAGCGCCAGGCGGCAGCGCGCTGCATGACCTTAGAGTCGAGCACCAGGAGGTCGAGGGCTGCGGGCAAGTCGTTTTTACTCGCTGAGAGCGCCGCCTCGACCTCGCCTGACGAGTCCGCATTCTTACTCGAATTAGTTAATGCTGCCGTTGCCGCTCTCGAAGACGTCGGAAAGAACTTGGAATCTCCAGCTGCATTGCTTTCATTGGCAACTTGACTGGAGACCAAAGGAAGTGCACCCGCGAGTCCAAGCTTCGTCAAATGCGTAGGCCCATGAAGCAGGGCCACCGCACGAGGTGACGCATGCAAGCTCGCCAGTGCTGCGTCGGGCCCACCTCTCTTAGTAGCGGAGCACGCTGCCTTCACCACTGCCCGGCTGAAAAGCACGGGCACGCAGCTCACGTCGACCTTGTAAACCTCCGGGGAGCTCAGCGGCAGTCTTCCGCCCGTCACATGGAGGCGGCCCGTGCGTGAAGCCGTTAATGGACGCCCCCCACCGGACGATGCAGCAGCAGCTGCTGTTGCAGCAGAGCCGTTCTTCTGAGCCTCAAAAGTACCTGCGCGCTCTTGCGCTTCCTGCTCTGCCATGGCAGCGAAACTCGCATCCCGAACCGCAATCGACTCGAGCGAGCTGGGCAGCGGCTGTTGGAGCACTTGCGTCGCCACTTGATCTGCTGACCATGGCGACGTTTCCACTGCGATGCGGTGCCTCACCACAATGGCTGCCTGGCTGCAGAGGCTCGCGGTGGCTCGCCCAATCACTGCTTCGTGCCGCAGCGCGAGCACCTTGATCGGGTTCTGCTGGCGCATAATTGCCCCACTGTTGGCTTCAGCCGCTGCTGCTGCGGCGTCATGCTCGTGGCGACGGTGGCTGTGCCCATGGCGGCCTGAGCACACGAGATTAAAAAAACAAGCAAGGAAGAGTAACACACAAAGAAATGCACACGTTAGACGACAATCAAGGAAAAGCAACAAGGAGTGGCATAACATCTACTCTAAAATAAGTCTACACAGTCGTCCAACGAAAGATTCTTCGGACTCACCATGATGATGGTGGCCATGCGACTTGTGGCCGTGCCGCCCCTCCACTCCAGCCTCGTCTTCGCCCGCTGCTCTGGCTTCAGCCTTGAGCAATTCCAGTTGCTCGCGTTCGGCAGCATCCACAGCAGCTTCGGCCACCTCTACGGCGCGTTCCACTTCTGCTCCGCTTAAGCACACCTCCGGATGCCGGCGAAGCACCCGTTCCAACCACGCGAAGTGTGAAGGTTCCGAGCCTCCCAATATGCCCGATGTTGCTGCTCCTGCATCACCGCTGTTTGCACTATCACCTGCTGCTGAGTCCGACGCCGCAGCCGCGGCAGCCGCCGCCGCAGCAGCAGCAGGTCCAAGGGCAGTGGCACACAAAGCATCCTGAGCACGGAGTTTGGTTTCGAGCATGATAGCGCGGCGCAATAGTGCCCGGGACTCGAGGAGAACAACCGCGGCCGATTCGGGGTCGTTGTTTCGAGCCTCGAGCGCTGCTAACACTTCTGCTGGTCCTGTAAGCTCAACCGAAAAGAACACATCTCGACTGCTCTTCCCACCACTGCCACCACCAGTACCAGCACCACTGCCTCCTGCTGCGCCACCTTCTCCTCGAGCACCTTTACTCAGCTCATCCGCGAGGCGCAGGAACCCCCTGGCTTCCAGCCCCCCATAAAGGGCGCTCGCGCACTTGTTCAAACGGCTACGAGCGCGCGCATCTGAGGTACGTCCCCACTCGGAGCTGGCACGCTGTACCTTGGCCAGTTCCTGTGCAGCAGCCGCGGCGGCTGCAGCCGCTTCCGCAGCCGCCTGAGCGTTGGCAGCTTTCTTGCCCTTGCCTGGAGTGGCAGGTTTCACGGGTGCAGCTTCAGCCGCGACCACCAGAGCTTGACTAGGCTGAGGAGCGCCACCGGTGCGCCACAGCGTGGCGCCCATCACTCCATGCAGCGCATTCACGAGGTCCGCAGGTGGCGGTAATGGTGCCGAGGACGACGATACAAGAGCTCCATTTTCGCTGCTGCTGTTACCGTCCTTGCCGGATGCAGGCGCTCGAGAATTCATTGAAGTTTCGTCGTCCTTGTCGCGAGGAGCAAAGAGCGCGAGCACCGAAGAAGTGTTGGCGTCATCTGGCCAGCAGTACGCTAAGGAAGTAGCATCATCTGCCAGGGGGAGTTCGAGGCCAGCTACACCACCTGTTGCTCCATTTGAAGCGCCGCTGCCGTCCGTTGAGCCGTCGTCGTCATCGTCGTCACCATCTGCCGCTACAGCAGCTGCTACCGGCTCTGCAGGAGCTGCGGGTGCTGCTGCGGCGCCGCCTTTGCCCTTCTTGTCCGTCTTTTCTGGTTCAGGCATCGGGGCCGCTTTGCCTTGAGCCGTCAATTCACGTGCGGCATCTGACGCTGCAAAGAGAGTTAGCAGAGGTTTCGCGTGTTTCAAACCGCACAACAAGGCCCAACCAGCGTTAACAGCAGCTGCGTCAGGCGGAGGCGGCAGTGACAGCGTCCCTGCATCGACCGCAGGCTCATCAGCACCGGCGTGTGCCTCCTCAGCTGCATGAGCAGGCTCATCTTTTCCCTTCTTGCCTTTGTCCTTGCCCTTGGCAGCAGCTTTGTCGTCTTTCTTGCCACCCTTCTTGTCGTCCTTGTGTTGACCTTTGCCACCGCTGTCACCTCCCTCGGAACGCCCTTGAATCCCGCCCGCAGCCGTGATCACATCTGCGCCCGTCCAGAGCCCAAGCTGAGTGCCCGTCCCCACCATCGCGGCACCTTTGGCCTCAACTGGTGACGCACTAGCACCTGGCTGTGCAGCAGCTGGCGGAGCGAGAGGCCACGAGCAGCAGCGCTGCGCGAGCAATTGCCGGAGAGCAAAACCAGACATGCTGACGAGGCTTTCGGCTGCGGCACGAGCAACGATCTCGTCGCTGTCTTCGTCTCCCAAAAGTGCCAAGGCTGTGGCTGACGCGACCTGAGGGCCCCCCAAATCGTGCTGGTTGTGGTGCCCGCCGTGCGCGGAGGCCTCCGCAGCAGCACGGCGGCTAGCAACGTCATCATTTCGAGAGGTCTGAGCGGCAGCGAGTGCTCGATCGAGTTCTTCGGTTGCCACAACCACGAGGCTGAAAGCGCTGCTGCTTGAATCAGCGCCTGCAGCTTTGGTCAGTAAACTACGGCACAGGGCTCGCAGTGCGCCACGTCGACGAGCGCCGCCGAGCAATACCACTTGTGCAGCGGACTCATCCGCAGTATGAGAGGAAGCTGCGGCACCGCCATCTGCTGCGGCACCAGCTGCAGGAGCAACATCTGCTTGTGGAACTTTGGGTGTGGGAACGAGAGCAGGCAAAGGTGTCACTGGAAGAGCAGCTGCAGCACGCACCGCACTGCACAAGTCGCCGTTGAAGTCTGCTAGAAGAGCGCGGCATGATTCGGGCGACAGGTGAGGCAAAACTCGGCGCAGCGCACAGCCGCGCAATAGAGCAGAAAGGTGTGGGTCGGATGCCAAACGAGCTGCTGCCGTGGCGGTGACGTCAGACAAGTTCGGAGATGCCGCACCACTACTGAAATTGCCACCCTGCGCACTACTAGCGCTGCTAGCACTGTTGATGCTGCCCTGAGAATTAGCTGTTCCGGGAGGAGCATTTTCAGCAGCAAGATCCTCGTTTGTGGCAGCGTAATTGTCACGGGAACCAGGTCGAGATGGACCTTCGCCACCACCGATGCTGCTCATCGTATAGCTCAAGCTATCGCCGTTGAAAGCACTGCGCAAGGCGGCTCCGAGCGCAGTGTCCACTGCTTGCACAGTGGGTTGGCACGCCGGATCCCAGCACGCTTTTCCGAGGGCTTCAGCTGCCAGAGTCTCTGCTTCGAGAAGCGCCAGCGGAGTTGTGGTAGCAGCGGTGTGCTTGGTCTGCACAGAAGTAGGCGGCGACCTCTTGGCTTTCAGCGCTTGAGCAGCCAAATGCTTCGCCCGGAAGGCCGCCACCGTCGAACCGCAGCCAGCTACTTTGCTGCCCGTCTGCTCTTTGGTTCCATC
>Ga0307930_1000097_pt1 | contig 61183 bp, 70 predicted proteins | sample OrgLakmetageno46_FD_203161 | JGI IMG/M metagenome (GOLD analysis project Ga0307930, IMG submission 203161) | Saline water microbial communities from Organic Lake, Antarctica - #46 | ecosystem: Environmental > Aquatic > Non-marine Saline and Alkaline > Saline | place: Antarctica: Organic Lake...
ATCCTGGACCGGCTGATGCACAACGCCCATCGCTGGGCTCTGAACGGAGAATCAATGAGAAAAAGACTTCAGGATATTGACTGAACGTGAACACCCGGGGTAAAAACCTCGGTGGGTAATGCGTTAAGAAAAAAGGTGTTCACGTTCAACCGGAATGAGTGTTCACGTTCGCCGGAATATGCAGCGGGATACTCTCTGAAATGTCTCGCAATAACTTCCGAGTAGTGGCTTCTGAGAAAAAAATCTGGGGCATCTATGACCATGATCAGAGAGAAGCCGACCGTGCGCAGGCAAGGGCGCGAAGGGGATCTGTTACCCTAAGCACCTTACTCGGGGATTTAATTTGAGAGCGCCCTATTTGTCGAAACGGACAGATCAAAAAGGTTAAACTGACAGGCTCCCGCCCTTACTAGCGGCTCTTCGCCTGAAAAACATTCCATTGCTATCACCCTCTCCCCCCAAAAAAAGAACGCAAATTAATGTGGGATCACAAAAAAGTCGGTAACTCGTTCTCGGTGGTTATGTGCGCCTGCCCCTTGGCCTTGGTCAATCCTGAAAAAAACCACAAAAGCCTCAGTAAATCGGGGCTCGTTTGACGCGCCATCGCCCTTCTGCACGTTTGTTCACCGACCCAGTCCGTTAACCGTTATTGAAGCTGAAAATACGACCATTTTCTTTCTCATGAGAAAGTTTTTTTGCGGAAACTTAGTTTCCCGAATGTTCACTTCGGGGGTTAATGGCATCTAATGGCATCTGCCCATTTGCATTAAGGTTTCGTAGATTCTTGTTCCCGCGTTGCGGGGGTTATTCTCAATCGTCCAAGCGATTTTTTCATGTAACACCCTTTTCCCGCGCAAGCGGAGTAAAAATTCAAGCTATCCGATTTCCAGAGAATCATCACCTTGCTGCTAATGCAGCAACTACCTAACTGCCCAAGGAAGACCAAGACCGGATTACGGTGCCCTTGGAAGAATTGAACAGTCAAAATTTGAGGATAGCCACCGCATGAAAGTAATTTCAGTTTTTTTGATAAGTCTATTTTGTCTGGTCAGCACAGTTTCCGCAGACATTAATAATTTTCGAGAAGCCAAAATAAAGCTTAAAGAACATGTTTACTTTGAACGCTCAACCGATCAGGGCGGCACTTTTTATTGCGGTTGTGATTGGCGATGGGTCGGGCAATCGGGCGGTCGAGTCGATGCTGCCTCGTGTGGTTACCAAGTCAGAGCCCAGCATAACCGTGCCGAACGAACAGAGTGGGAGCACGTTGTTCCTGCATGGGTTATGGGGCACCAGCGCCAGTGCTGGCAATCAGGGGGCCGAAAAAGCTGCCGCCAAACAGATCCGCTATTCCGCATCATGGAGGCCAACCCTCATAACCTCGTTGTAAGCGTCGGTGAGATCAATGCAGATCGGTCTAACTACCAGTTTGGAGAATTACCACCTTCACCTTCCGAATACGGGCAGTGCCAATTTCAGGTTGATAATAAACAGCGAGTCGCTACGCCTCGAAACTCAGTAAAGGGTCAGATCGCTCGAACGTATTTCTATATCCATGATCGGTACGACTTGCGTATGAGCAGGCAACAACAACAGCTTATGATCGCATGGAACAATAAATACCCTGTTGGACAGTGGGAGCGCAAAAGAGATTCGCGTATAGCCAAGATCGCTGGCCATCACAATCCTTTTGTTACCGGCGAACAAACATGGTCTCTTGGGCATAAAAACAGTGCTGGCGGTTTAAATCGTGTACTCCATGATAATCCAAAGAGCCTTCCCCCATTTCAAGATAATTTATTGGCAGTGGTTCGAGGCAACAAAAACAGTAATGTTTATCACTTGCCCGAAGGTTGCCCCAGCTACAACCGTGTTAGCCCAAAGAACATTGTTCCGTTCTCGTCTGAGACTGAGGCTAAAGCGGCAGGCTTTCTTAAAGCTGGCAATTGCCGGTGAAGAAATAACAAACGTCTTTATTGATTCAAGCGAACAAATCTCCCTCAATTAAAAATCATTATGTCCTGACATTACAGGTTCATAAATTATAATTGTAGTATCATAAAATGATATGTAGAATGTTTCGCATGAAAAAATTTCACGGGCGAGCCCGTCATTTTAAGAGGTCTTTATGGCAAAAGTGATCAGCTTCGCCAACCAGAAAGGCGGTGTCGGAAAGAGCACGATTTGTATTCAAGCTGCTTTTTATCTGACGTTGATAATGCAAAAAAAAGTGCTTGTCTTAGACATGGACGCACAAGGCAACACAAGCAGCCGCCTTGCGCCTCGCGTACCAGACGACCACGGTTCGTTTGAAACCGTGCTACATGGCACCAAAACCGCTGAATTATTCCAAGACTCACTGGAAAGCATTGAAGTTATTAACTGTCCTTCCGGAATGGACTTAATTCATACACCCAAAAACGATCCCGCTCTTTTTGAAATGGAGTCAGTTCCACTTGAAAAAGCGATGAACCCAGCTAAAAATCTGTCTGCGTTATTTCAACAGTACGATTATGTGTTGATCGACTGCCCGCCTAGCTTGGGCCGCAAGCTTGTAGCTGCACTGGTGATGTCTACTCACGTTGTTTGCCCGGTGAAACTGTCTGGTTTTGCCGTTGATGGGGTCGAAGGTTTGTTCAATACGATCATTGGTATCCGCGAAGCGTACAACAGTGACCTTGATATCGTCGGCATCATCATCAACGACATGGATCGTTCTGTGAACCATGATCGGTCGTTAAAAGAACTTGAAAAATCGGTTCCTGACTTGTTGTTCAAGAATAAAATTATGCATCGCCCACCTTTGGATTCAGCAATTACCGAGGGCATACCTGTGTGGAACCTGCGTTATGGCCACGTTGCAGCAAAAGAAGTTGAGGCTGTACTGAACGAACTATTAGAGAAAGTGGGGTAAGCACATGTCACTTGGAAACTTAGATGCGCTTGCGAATATCGCAAAAGTCGCTGCCCGTAAAAAAGGCAAAGAAGTTCTAACAGTACCTTTAGAGAATGTTGTTTCTAAAGCTCAAATCCGTAAGCAATTTAAAAACATCAAAGAACTCGCAGACACAATGCTGACCGAAGGCCAGCAAAGTCCTGTTATTGTTTATCCGAAAAATGCCGACGGCAAATACGTTATCCAGAAGGGCGAACGCCGCTGGAGAGCTTTATATGAGGCCGATATCGGTGTCATAGACATTATCGTGAACGAAAAAGCTCAGTCAAAAATTGACGAAACAGCCGGAGAGCTGATTGAGAATATACAGCGTGAAGATTTGACGGCGCTGGAGATTGCTCACGCGCTACAAACGTTCATTAATGATGGCTGGAAGCAGAAGGACATAGCGAGACGGATCGGTAAGCATGCCATTTTTATCTCAAAGCATTTGTCACTTCTCAAATTGCCCGACTGTGTTCGAGTTTTATACGATAACGAAATTTGTAACGATGTCGAAACGCTCAATAATTTACGAGTGTTGTTTGAACTGAACGAACGACGCTGCATATCTGTTTGTGAATCGGCAGGTGAGGGCGGCATTACCCGGCAACAGAGTCGTGATTTGATTGACGACGCAAAGCGCATTGAAGAAGAACGCGTAAAATCCAAGAATCAACCAACGGCCAACGCCAGCATCGATGCCGAACAGCCGCCTAGCTCCGACGCTAGTACCAATTTGCCTGACGTACTCGACGAAAACGATGACCAGAACGGTGCCTTAGAAGGCCCAGAGTCTACACTGTTAGGCCACCCTGATTCAGATGAATCTGGTCACGTTTCTATCGCTGGCGAGGCTCAGGAACAAGGCTACCAAGACGCACTGCCGCCGCTGCCAAAAGAAAAAGATTGGGATTTTACAGAACCAAAAAATGTTATTCTGACCGTGAACTATGCGATGGACACCGAGGTTAAGCGCGGTATCCTCTTATTGGATCGTATCTGTACCAACAAGCAAAAGGTATGGATCAAAGTGTTTGAAAAAAACAAAGAAAAGATCATTCAAGTAATGGCATGTGACGTGGAGTTGGTCAGGATGGAAGTTTGACCATAAAATACAATTTCCAGCCTTCAGTTTCGCGTCATAGGTGAATATGAACATATCTAACGATATGAAAAGAAAGTTTGATTTGATCAATCAGCTGTCCAAAACGGACAGGCCACGACTTTATGATCTTCATAAGGCCACGAGCATTCCGGAGTCAACCATCAAGCGCCAGCTTGCGGCCATTCGTGCTGATTTCGATATGACCATTTTGTTTGTTCGTGATCCGAGTGACGGTGAGCGCGGCAATACCGGCTATTACATGCTGACGGACTGGGGGATTTTAAATCGTAGCGCGTTTATTAAGCGCTATTCAGCGTCACAACCTATTTGAAATTTCACCACAAATGAATAGCCATGACTGTTCATTTTCCGGCTACCGATTGGTAGTGCTCGACGCAGAAACAACGGGGCTCAACGCGTCGAACGATGAAATTATAGAGATTGCAATTATCGACGATCAGGGACTTACCCTGATCGACACGCTAATACGTCCAACCCGCAATAAACGATGGGCTGAAACACAGTCCATACACGGCATCACCCCGGAAAATGTTTTGGGAGCTCCGGTTCTCTGTGGCTTGCGGCACAGTACGTTGGGCATATTTGGGGCGGAAAGGCTCACAGAGCCTATGCTGACGCGTTAGCCTGCTTGTCAGTTTGGAAGCACCTAACAAACAATGAAGACTACCGCGCAGCGATTAATGAGGAACAGTTGTAACGGTTGTCGCGCAAAAAAGATCGGAAAATCAGATTCTATGCATTAATCGGGTAATTGAGTGGAGAAAGGTTTTAAATCATCAACGGTCAATTTTTGAGAAAGCCGTTTAATTCTGAAACTCTCTGCTGGCCAATGCTCACACTCAAGCATTTGGTGATCCGGTTTCAACCACGTTAAAAGTTGCTGAGCGTTATGGAACGGGTGGCCGCACTGGTAGCCCAGCTGTGGTGATAGACGTACCCCTTGCCAACGCAACCGCTCATGATAAGTCATACTTTCCAACAGAGTAATTAAGGGGCTGCTCGGATAAAGCATTCTTGGCAGTTGCCTTGTCATTCCGTGATGAATCATCGCCTCAGGTCGGCTCATCAAATACCGCAAGTGTTTTGAGTGCATGGTTTAAAATCCTTATTCAACACTAATAAATGATGCTTTGAACCCCTTTACCGCATCGATTAATTCTGGGTCAGAGCCTTCTATTTTCATCCTTTCCAACAAAGCAGACTTGGCCGCTGAAAACCGCCTTGACAGATATTCCCAGTCAAGCGAGCACTTAAACTCCTCTTCAAAATGTAGATCCGCGTTGTCTGCCTCAACAGCGCGGAGTTCACCCCTCGCTACGTCTAGTTCGTTAAAGCCATAAACTTTCATGTTGCCGCCTAAGGTTCAGTGTCAGGCCGCTGTGCTCGGCCTGACAGGTTCTAGTCTCAGTGAATGTCGCCGTGAGTTAACATCAGGGGCAGGTCGCTTGGCTGGAATTGCAGGTTAGTTGCAAAGCTTGATTGAGCATCCTCTTCTGAAATGCCCATTTCTTCAGCTGCTTGTTTCGCGTGTTTAACCCAGCCTTTGAGTCTTCCAAATTCTACGTTTAAATGAATCATGAAAGCTGGCGCAAACTTGATATGAAGGTTGCCGTTTTTGAAGGCTTTTACCTCCATCAAAACGGGTGTATCTCCATTTTTATGGTCTTTGTACTCGAAATTGGTCTTGGCGTTACTCGTCCAGCAGTGGGCCTTAGCATCGTCTGTTCCCGTTGTGTCAAAACCGATGTTGGTGGCAATGGTTCTAAGGTCGTCAATCAACTGTGCAGCGGAAGATGAAAGACCGCCCTTGTCTCTATTAGAAAAATAGCTGTCAACCGACAATCCACCCACACGCGCCAGAACAACTCTGTACTCAAGCGTATACCGGTCAAAATCGTTGGGTTTGCGGCAATATCGCCACTCTTCATCGCCAAAAGTCTTTTGGTTGGATTTGTAATTAACGACGTTTGCTTTTTCCGTCATTTTCTCAAAGCATGCGATCAGCTGTGAATCAAAATACTGGTTGGCATTCTTGATTACCCAAATTACGACGGCGTGTGCATTAGCAGCTGAAAAATCAAGATGAGTATGAGCCGTGAGGGTATCCAACATGCGGGTTCGACTGTCCGAAGTGAGCCTGTCTGTCACCGCGTTCAAGTTTGAAAAAAGCTCCGTCCAATAAATTGACTTCAAACTGCTAATTCTGAGCTTCAACGCTTCTTTTAACCCATGAACGCTTACCCCAAGCTCACCCAGTAACCCGCAGTCCAAGCCACAAATGGTTTGATACTGCTTCATCAAATACTCAAGGTCTCGCTGATACAAAAGCTCTAGCGTACTAACCAATCCTTTGTCAGCGATCAGGGCTTTTTTAGCTTCTATGGTGTCCTTTAATGACGACCTCTTCGCGTCCTTTTTTTCCCACTCATTCGGTTGTTTCTCTGCGGTATTAACTTTGAAATTTTCCTCAAACCAAGCATCAAATGGGTCTACTCGTTGCTGGCAATGATGAGACCGGTATTCTTTTTTGCTGGCGGTTAAATCAATGCGAATTACATCAACATAGGCGCGGGCTTTGCTCTCTGCGTCCAAAAAGTCGAAGGTGCCAATAACTTCGTCATTAGCCTTTCTATACTCGATTGCAGCCTTAATACTTTCATTCTTTTCCCAGCGTTTCGGCAAAATCAGGTACACAACTGGAGCGTTTGCCTCCTTAATAATCTTTATTGCCCATTCCACAAACATGCTAAACGGCGGGTTAGATACTACACAATCAACTTTTTTATCCAGAAGCGTTTGTTGGTGAAAATCTGTCCCAACGATAAAAACATCTGAGGTCATTGCGTTGATCAGCGACATTGATTTTTCGATAGCGTATTTTTTGCCCTCCGTGAGCGAATGAAGTAGGGCACCGTCACCGGCCCCACAATCAAGGATCGATTCTCTGATTTCACTGCCTTCTCTTACACACGCGTAATCGTGCAGATCAGCTTTTATACAGTCACTCATTTCTTGCGTAGTGGGATACCACTCAAAGTCTTGCCCAGACTGTTTCAAGCTGTTCACAATGGCGGTTACTGAGTGTTTCCGGATAGGGTCGTAATGTGTCATTGCGCTGTCCTTGTGGTTCGCTTAAGCCCGAAGCAATGCTTCTTTAATGAATCTGGCGATGTTGGGCATTTCTAAACGGATAAATTCCAAACGTTGGCTTACCGGCCAGCGCATGAAATCCACAAGAGCGGGTGTCTTTTTGATAGCATGGTTTTGGCGCATTCGATCAGTCCTCAAGATTCATTGTTTGTGCTTGGGCTGCGCCTCCCCTCCAAGTTTGGCGCAGCCCGCTTTTAAGATATTACAGTATCATAAAATAATATCAAGAGATCAAAAAAAGATGCTGTAAGTGTTGAAAAAGGCCACCCCTGCGTAATAGTATTCATCCAACCAAACGAACTCACGACCACCGTTAAGGTTGTCACGTTGCAACAATTGTGTTCTAAATTCAGGATCAGCTTCATGCGCTATCAGTCGTCGCGCCAAGCCAGTAACGGCCTGCATCGGAGCAACGTAACACCCAACTGAGAGTGACGCGGGAAACAGAGAATGTTGTGACGTTGCAACATGATCAAGAAGAGGATGACAACGAATGAACATTCCAATACGCGAACGGGCAAACGTTGTTTCCAGCATGAAAAGCACCACCAGCACAGTAACGTCGCAATCGAAACGAACGAATGTTGCAACGTGACAACAGGGGATAATATGGACGCGCCAGTTTTTAAGGATTTTCCCGTTATAGATCGGATAGAGGCTTTAGAAAGTCACTTAAAGCGTAAAGAGACACCCGCTGCCATTAAAGAAGCACTGGGCCTTTCTCGTCATGAAATGTCGCACTTGAACCGACTGCGCAAAAACCTGGCACCTGAATCTCGTAAATTGATACGAAAGAACAAACTGTCTGAGGGCCATGCTCGGGCCTTGGCCAGATTATCCGGTGATCCGCAGGTGGATATGCTGCGTGAGTCTTTGCATCGTAACTGGAGCGTGAGGGCTCTTGAGTCTCGCATCCGAGACCGGTTAGAAGATCGCACATCAGCCCCGGACGCTACGTACTACGAACAGCTTTCACTTCATGTAGCCGACACTATCGGGCATCCGGTTAAAATCCTGCCCGATAGCGTGTCACCGACTAAAGGAAAAATTGTCATTACCTATTATGGCCTTGATGAATTTGACTCGGTGATGCAGCGATTAAAGGTCTCTATGGGCGATGAATAACTTTCGCATGAGAAAGTTTAGATTTGTTGTTTACAGTATCAAAATATGATGCTATAAAGTTGGTTAAATCACGGAGAAAACCAAATGGCTCAAATAAACTCTCTTAAATCACTGAATCGTGAATCATCCGACGTTTCAAAAAGTGACCTTTTTTCTGTAGTGCCAAATTTGCTGCTAGAAGAAGAAGGGTTCAACACGCGTGGCGCTTTCTGTGACGACTACTACGAGCGCCCCGATATTATGGTGGGCATCCGGGCCTTAGCGGACGCGTACAAGCGTGGTGACTATGTGCCGCCTATCATCGTTAAAGTTCGTGACGGCAGCGTGTTTGTGCGTGAAGGGCATCGTCGCCGCCGAGCTATCTTGCTGGCTATCTCAGAAGGTGCAGATATCCGCAAGATACAGGTGCTTGAGCACAAGGGCGATGAAGCGGAGCAAACGCTCCTGATCGCCACTAGCAACGATGGTATGCCGCTGACACCGCTTGAGAAAGCTGTTACCTACGGTCGGTTGTCAAAGTGGGGCTGGAGTGATCAAGAAATTTCCGAACGAGTAGGGCGCACTGCGGAGCATGTACGCCAGTCAAAAGTGTTGCTTGAGCTACCGCTTGATTTGAAAAAGATGATTCAGGCCGGTGAAGTGGCCGCAACCTATGCTGCTGAATTGTTTCGTGAGCACGGAGAAGCGGCCCTGCAAATTCTTCGTGATGCAAAAAACGAAAACCAAACCGAGCAGCCCAAAAAGTTAACTCGCAAGAAGGTGGAAAAAAAGGCCGGTGCAAAGCTGGGTAAAAAAGTAGTGGATGCCATGCACAGAAGCGTCAGCACCATTACTAACCGGTTAGATAGCATGACAGCGCACGGTGACACATTCACCCTCACGTTAACGCAAAGCGACGTTGAAGAGCTCTATGCGCTGCGTGAAAAGCTTGCTGAGTTTGAAGCACAAAATGTCAGTGGCACTCCCCCGAGTAAAGAACAGTCAGAGCTCGGAATTTGAGTTGATAAAAAGGAGGGTGTTGGGGGGTAAATTAACAACCGGAGACATGCTGACACGGCATGGGTTTTCAAAATCTTTGCGCTTAGTAAAGGTCGCAGCCAGCCGAGACAACGTTCAGGGAGAGATTACCCATGGCAATTAGATACTATGCATCGATGGAGCATCCATCCGGTTTTGTGGGATTTAGGGTCGTTATTGCCTACTCTGACAACTACCACCAAAAATACTTCAGCACTATACAAGCCCAGAGCCAGTCAGATTCGGACGTTTATTACCGCTACCAACACCTCCGGGCGCAAAAACAAGAGTTGGAATGGCAGTTAGAGAGCCTGAGATATCAGTACCACCGGTTTGTTACTCAGAACCATCCTTCTACAAAGCCAGAACGCGGGTTGGGTGTTCACGGATTAACCGCATCGTTTTATTTGGATCGCAGAAAAAAATGGCAAGCTGCCTTAACCGTTTCGTTAGATCGCTCAGAAGGTAGTAAACGAAAACCATCAAAGCGATTCACGTTTCGTACCAGACCCTTTTCTGGAGTATGGGAACTGGCGGTGAATTTTTGGGCCATTGAACACGGCATAAAAGACCAAGACCGGGATCGTGTTTTAAACAGTCCACCTGAGCCTGACCAGTTGAAAAGACTCAGACGGCACATGAACGATCATGGCAACGTTGATATACCCGTTGAAGCTTTGTCACCGGTCTTTGCAGAGCAACGGGAGAGAATGGCCTTTGCTCGGTCGTTACAAAAGGCGGAAAAAGCAGAGCTGATCAAGGGGCTTGTTAAAAGACCTGACGATCAACTGGTAGCTGACATGACGGCTTGGTTTGAGATCGGGCAGGAAACAACTGTTTAAATGATCAAGATTGGTGAACCATGAATACTAATTTTGCTGATTCTCGTAGTGTTATTAAATACTCAATTCTCGACGGCGTATTTTCAACAGACCAGTATCTTTATGACAAAGCAAAGTTTGTTGATCGCGTCATTGGAAATTGGAATTGTATTCGTTTTAATACGTTGATGTGTGCAACTGAAAAACATGAACGCGTTGCTGAATCGTTGTTTGAAATATACCTTGAATTTAGACGATTACGAACAAATTACCCTGACACATTCAAGGGTCACATCGGTAACATTCTTTCCGCCCTCAATAGCGGCTCTGAGGACGATGCTTGGCGTTCTCTCGCTACGGCTAACCAAGACTGTGTATCAACCGCATTGTTCATTAGCCGTGCTCAGCGAGGCTACGTTGACAGCCAGCACATTGATAGTGAGCGTATAGATAAGCAAGCAGCGATAGAGGCACAGGTTGATCGTGTTTTTCAAACCGCAGAGCCGCTTAAAATTCTGATCAATGAAATAGAAAAAGAACAAGATCGAAAAGCCGCGAATGGGTTTGTAAAAGAGTCGAAATCACATCGGGCAGGGGAACTAGAAGAGGCCAGAACGAAAGTGTTCGACACCGTTCTGACTCTTAAAGATTTGAGAGAGCAGCTGGTTAATTTGTAGATAGTAATCCGCAACGCGCCAATAAAGGAATTCAAGCTTTGAAACGTATGACCAAAATTAGTTTGCCAGAGGCCGTAGACTTCCGATGGAGCGAGCGTCTTAATTGGTTCAGCGACAAGTTTTATTTTAAAACCAGCTGAGCCTCTGGTCGGCGCATAAGTTGTGGCGGTTACCGAAATCAGCATCCGTTTGTAAGTTTCGCTTTAAAAGGGCGTTTTGATGTCGATACATCGAAAAGCGAGTTTCACGAGTACGCCAGTATAAAGAAATCACCTCACATCGGCTCTTGTTCTGGAACACTCGATGTCATGCTTGCTGTACAGTGCGCTCATGAGCTCGCGCATGCTGCACAATGTACAGCCTGATTGTCATCGCTGGCTATAACAACCACCGTTACAGGAAGAAGTCTCATGAAAACACACGGGGAAGGGTGGAAAGAAGTGTATCGTTATCTCAGAGTAAACTGGGTAAACCAAATGCCAAGTTACGAGTTGCTAAAATACGACTCGCAACAATTTTAGTCTACCGAAGGATGAATAGTGTTTATCAATCCACCCATGACTGGACAGCTTCCGCTCCGTACTGTTCACGCCATGCAATCAGCGTTTTCTGATTGCCACCTCTCGTCTGGACAACATCGCCAGTATGCGGATTTTTATAGGTCTTGAGAGGGCGCTTGGCGCGTGGTACTTTTTCAAATCTGTCTTGTGGTGCGTCCCGTAAGCTCGGATCGATAATGGTTAATACAGAAAATGCGTCCCTTGCACTTTTACCGTAGGCTTCTAAGAGGTCATTAAGTTCTCTCTTGAAGCTTAATTCCTCTTTTAGAGACTCATCATTTTCCAGCTGTTCCAGCTCATCAGCCAACTGCTGCATGAGATTTTTTTTGCGATAATAGTCATTAATTGCCGCCATTAAACTCACCTCTGTTTATTCGATTGTTTTTTCATTTAAAAACTAGGTTATAGAAAAAAAAGCAGTTTAACAATAGAAATTTCTGAAGGCTTGTTACGGTGTGTAAGGTTAATTAGGAGATTTAGAAAATTGAGCAAATAGAGATTCTTGAGGCATTGACACGCAAACTGAACAACCAGTTGGTGACTTTACCGTGCATCCAAAAAAATACTACGTGTTAATCGAATTAATTCGATTAACACCAATTAGGTAGTAGGTAGGAGATAGGAGATAGGTAACCCATCGTTTCTACGATGCCCGTACCATCCATTTTCGATTCTGATTTTTAGGCTTAAGTCGTTCGATATATCGTATATAGCCTAGATCGATAAGTTCTTCTAGCAAGCTCCTGAACTCTAACGAGCTCCATGGGCTTTCTGTCATCATCGTGATAATGGAACCTAAACCCAAAGGCGTTTTTTTCGATTCAACGGCAAGGCTGCTCAACAGCCGCAACGCATCAATTGAAAGATTGTCATCTAGTAACAATTTTGACTCCAACACACATACAATCAACACTCTCATCAGCTTCTACTCCAGAAGCATTTCCTGAAAATTTTATTTGAGCTCATCAACCTTCTCCAGTGTTTGTGTTTCGTTGACCTGAACTTTTTCGTTTCGGTATCGATACCGTTGCTTTGCAAGTTGGGTAGTTTGGACATCCCCAAAATGCTGAAATGGCCACGCTTTCACCTTTATTCGCCTTGCTTTTACGCTTCATCATCACTGCCGAACACTCCGGGCATGCGGGCGCATTTTTAGGTGTCTTCTTTACTTTGTCCGGATCTACCGGTCTGCCACGATTGTCATCAAATGTTTTAGAGCAGGGCGCGTTTCTACAGCCCCAAAAGAACCCATTTTTACCTTTAATTCTCCTGAGTTCCCCCCCGCAATTGAAGCATTCGACCACAGGTGGTATTGCGTTTTTAAAGGCGTTGCTTATCAATCCGTCAGGTTCGGTCAATATAGCGGAGTTTTCTTTCAGCTGATTGACTAAATTACAGACCCACTGAGCAATACGACCCATAAAGTCGTTTATGTTACTCGTTCCCGCCTCTATTTTTTCAAGCTCCTGCTCCCAGGCAGCGGTCATACCCGGCGACTTAATCGCCGCTGGCAGCACTGCAATCAACGCTTGTGCTTTGTCTGTCGCAATCAACGTGTTTTTTTTACGTGTGAAATACCCCTTGTCTACTGCCCCCTGGATAATTCCAGCTCGTGTTGCTTGAGTACCGATACCAGCTGTCTCTTTTAGAATTTTCTTGAACTTCTCTTCAGAGACAAACCTTGCGATATTTTCCATAGCAGAAAGCAACGTCGCTTCAGTGAAGTGAGCCGGTGCCCGCGTCATTTTGTCATCCAGCTTTGACTCTGTGATGATCGCAGGCTCGCCTTGGTTCACACGCGGAAGCACAGCGGTACTTTTCTGAGGGTCTTTTTCTTCTTTTTCAGTTGGTTCGCTTTCTTCATCCGACCCAAATAACACTTTCCAGCCTTGCCTTAAGGGTTCTTTACTATGCGCTGTAAAAGCATGACTATTAACAATCACTTCTATGGATTTGCTTAGAAATTCAAAATCACTATAAAACTGAGCAATGTAAAATCGGCGCACAGCGTCATACAAGTTCCGCTCCAGCTCAGACATGCTTGCTGGATTGACCTTTGCAGATGTTGGCACGATACCATGGTGAGCTGTGACCTTAGCATCGTTAAAGGCGCGTGAACTTCGGGTGTGATCAGCGCCCGCTACAATACCCGACACAGCCGGGTCGCTCAGCATGAGCGCTTGCAGAATCGCTGGAACATCCGATCTTTGCGACTCGGGGAGATATCGACTGTCCGTTCTTGGGTACGACGTTGCTTTGTGGGTTTCGTACAATGCTTGAGCCCCACCCAAAGTCTGCTGTGCGGTATAGCCCCAGCGCTTACTCGCGTATTGCTGCAACGCGCTCAGATTGAAGGGCAGGGGAGCTGACTCTTTCCCTTCTTTGTTTACCGACTTCGATATTTGACCACTGCATCCCTGAACCTGAGCAGCGACTTGTTCTGCGAATGGCTTGTTGATGCATTTACCGCTCTCATCCACGCACTGTTCTGGCGGCACCCAGCTGGCCTTGAATTGTCCGTTTTGAACAGACACCGCTACGCTCATATCCCAGTAGGGTGATGCCTTAAAATCCTTAATTTGGTTGTCCCGGTCACACACAAGCGCAACTGTAGGCGTTATGACCCGGCCAATATGCAGTGTTTGGTTAAACCCAGTTCCACGAGCCAGAGTGGTATAAAGTCGGCTGATGTTCATACCTATGAGCCAGTCAGCTCGCTGGCGGGCCAACGCCGCGTAGTACATCGGCATGGTTTCTGAGCCTTCCCGAATGTCCTGTAAAGCCTTCCGTATGTTCGTTTCGTCCAACGCCCTCAAACAAACCCGCTTTACTGGCCCCGAATACCGGGCTTCAGCCATGATCGACCTTGCTATTGCTTCTCCTTCCCGGTCAAAATCCGTAGCAATATAAACAACAGAGGCTTTCTTCAGCATATTTGCTATGACGTTGTATTGCTTTAGCTTGGAATTCTGAACCCGCGATTTCCATTCGTTTGGTGATATAGGCAGTTGTTCTAACGACCAAGATTTGTAGCGGTCATCGTAATCTTGCGGCATGAACATTTCTAAAAGATGGCCAAAAGCCCACGTTACGCCTATATTTTCGCCGTCATAGAGGTAACCATCGCCGCGTTTGGTTACGTTTAGCACCGCAGCTAGGTCTTTAGCTTGGCTTGGCTTTTCACATAAGTAGACCTGCATTATCGTTACACTCCATTTCGGCAAACCTGCAAACATTGTTGATAAGTGACTAAATCACTAACCAGCAATTCGTTCCAAAGAACATTGAACCTTCCAATTTCCGGGTAATCATCCGTTAAAGCATTCAGACTGTTCGTGATCACGGACATCGCAGCCGTTGGGTTTTTCCGTGAGCCCGCTTCTTCCAAAACGATCAAAAGAGCTTCCGCGAGTCTTGCTTCTCTATCCAGCTCTTCTTCTTTGAACGCCACAATTAACCCTTACTTTTATAAGGCTTCGCACGGATTTACCGTCGATTTTGGTCTGGAGCTGTTTTGCACAATAAGCCGTTGAACGCGTGAAATCGGTACGTTAGTACAAAATCCTGTCCACGCCGCCAAGTAACTGCCGTAGTCATGCTTTGGTGTATCGCAGTTGTTTTGATAAATATCAGGCAAGCCACTCTCACTACCGCTGTTTGTCACAAACGACCAATCGGCTTCATCCATGCCTTTTCCACCATCACAAAATCTTTCCCAACGTTGGAGTTCGTACACGGAGTGACCGCGAAGTCCGTTTGAATCGCTGGTATCATTCATCTCGGTCTTCGCACCTACTTCGTCGGCAGCTTTCAGTGCTGCGGCGATATCAGGAGCACTACTATCTGGATGTGCAGTCATACCACTCATGGAGCCTTCATTTTCATAAGCACCCAAGTTTCCATCGCCTAGTACATGAACGTAAGCTGGCTGGCGGATCGCTGCGCCACCACGCCCCATGTTGTCCCAAGAAAGCGTCAAATTACGTTTTACTCTCTCCGACTTATTCCCGATTTCTATGTATTGCTTCGCCGGTTTTTCCGGTACACGCTCTGGAGGGTTGGCGCACCCCGTTGCCAATACTGAGCTCAAAATCAAAAGAGATAGTCGTTTCATGTACTGGTTCCTTAACGCAAAAATTCGATTTGCTAAGTTTACGACCAAATTACTTTGATACAGGCAGGCCAAATTGCCCGAAACGGGCAGAAACGGGTTTCATGCTGGCTTTAAAAATTTGGGACGATAGCGCTACTCTCATAAAGCAGCGGTCTATTCTTAATGCTAACGTCACTGAACCGATTATTCCGTCGATCTCCTGCTGCCCGAAAGACAGGTAATGACACGGCTGATTCAGCCGCTTACGAAGAAGAAATTCCTCGTTACCCACCTTTTGCAAAAGGGTTGCCGGTTGCGCCCATTGATCGCGTAATTGACAGCCAAAAAGAGCTGATCGGGCGCATTCGAGCTTCACTTGGCCTGAACAAAGAGCAATACAACACCCTCATACTTCCCGTGATTGCCCGTTACGCTGCTTTTGTCCATCTATTGCCTGCCTCAGAGTCACACCATCATCGTGGCGCTGGCGGTCTTTTTAGGCATGGCTTGGAAGTTGCGTTTTGGGCCGCACAAGCCTCCGAAGCCATTATATTTTCTATGGAGGGATCACCACTTGAACGGCGAAATAACGAGCCAAGATGGCGTATAGCCAGTTGCTTCGCCGGTCTTTTGCACGACGTTGGCAAACCTCTTTCTGATGTGTCCGTTACTGACAAAGAAGGGAAATTAACATGGAACCCCTACGCTAACTCCCTGCATGCGTGGGCCGAAAAAAATAACATAGACCGTTACTTTTTACGCTGGCGCGATAATCGCCATAAACGACATGAACAGTTTTCGTTACTGACTATTGAGCGCATTTTGCCGCCTGAAGTGCTTCAGTACCTTTCAGAGCCAGGGCCAGAAATCCTTGAATCGATGCTCGAAGCAATCGCTGGCACAAGCAGTAACCAGCCAGTCACTAAATTGATGCTTAGGGCAGATCAGGAAAGTGTTGCCCGCGATCTCAAACAGAGCCGTTTGGACGTTGATGAGTTTTCTTATGGCGTACCGGTTGAACGGTATGTGTTTGATGCTATTCGGCGTCTTATCAAAACGGGTAAGTGGAAAACCAACGAGCCGGGTGCCCGTGTGTGGCATCTTCATCAGGGGGCTTTCATCACTTGGCGTCAGCTTGGTGACCTCTACACGTTGATTGAAAAAGATCAGGTTCCCGGTATTCCGCGTGACCCCGATACCCTTGCTGATATTCTGATTGAACGAGGTTTTGCAATTCCGTTTCAGCCCATTGATGAAAATGGTGAGATGTCCCGGTATCGCTATTGGGAGGTGTGCCCCGACATGCTTCAGCCAGAAGGTGCCCCATTGTCTGTGAAATTGCTAGTGCTCCGGCTAGAAAGCCATGAGCTAATTTACACCACAGAGCCTCCATCACCTGTCAGCGCAACGCTGATTGGTGAGCGTGAAGAACCTAAAATAACATTCAAAGATTTGGACGCTGATAACGCTACCGAAGCATCCGTTGACATGGACTTGGTGCCGCATATTGTCAGTCCAAATCCTACAAATGCTGAGCCAGTAGCGTTTACTAAATCAGGCATACCTTCAGTTCCAGCTAAGCCTGAAAAGCCTGAAACAGACGTTGTGCCCATCAATAGTTCCCAAAAAGCCCCCCCTAAAGCACTCGATCAAATGATTGATGCCGATGCCGACCTTGATTTCATGTTCGCAGCATCCGAACCGGCACAGACACCCGCTATACCTCAGCCAACGCCAACGCCAACGGATAACAGCGAACCCCATGTCGAAGCTAATGGTGCTTCAGCAGGGTGTGTGTCTGATGACAGCCTGCAAGATGATTCAGACGCTCAATCTAGTTTACAACCGCAGTCACCGGCACTGGCACAGCCTGAGTTGAAGCTTAAAACCAACGCGAAAAGTGTCAACACACCGGGAAATCAGAAAGATGAAGCTTCGACTGATGTTGTTGATTTAGGCGGCTTGTTTCTCACCAAAGCAGAAAAGGAAGCTGAAAAAGAACAGGATCTTGCTATTCACAATCAAGCAACAGTTACTCCCAAGCGAAAAGCGAGGTCGAAAACCAAAGTAAATGCAAAAGTTGCGCATAAACCCAGCCCCGTGCTGCCAAGTTTAGAGAAAAGCGCTTCGGCAACAAGCGGAAAAACCTCTCCCAATGCTCGGAATGTTCTGAACAAGCATTTAGAAATAATGCCAAAAGCAGCACGAACCATTATCAGCGACATTGTTAGTCCCGTTCTGAATGGACAAACAATGTTGGGTGAAGCCCTCATCATCATCAAAGGCCAGCCTGTTCTTATTTACCCGGACGGCGCAAAACAATTTGGCGAGCCTCAAGAAATTTTATCAACGTTAATGGCAGCAGGACTCATCGTTCCTGATCCGGTCACGCCGGGTAGAAAAGTTCATGCATTTGAAGATTTCAATGGGCTTCTGTTTGAGCCAAAACTTGCTAAGCAAATTATTGAAGCGTTCGCCGAAGCTGAACAGACCCTTGATGCCCAACTAGACGCGTCGTTTCCATCACATACCACTGCTCCGCTTGTCGCCTCCAATGTCGAGCGTCCGTCTGAGCCTATTACGCTTTCATCGAATAAAGTCGAACCTGTCGATACACCCACATCGCTTACCACTGCCAAGCCTTCTGTGCCCACCGCATCAAAGATAAAACATAAGCTTTTTCAGAAAAAATCAAAAACACTTGATGTGCAGGACGATCAGCCAAGACAGAACAGCACCACTGCCCGACCGTTTATAAAACCGATAGCCGATGCACCCGCAACAACTCAGGCGATCGCCAAACTCAACAAGATTCCACTGGTCGATTTTGATGTTCCCGTCGTCGAGTCACATCAGATCAACCAGCGCGGAATTGGAGAGCTCACCGCTGACTTTAACGATATCAGCCCAAAAGAGCTCACCGCTAAGGATGTCATTGAAGAGCTAAAAACAATGATGATTAATCGTCGTGGCCGGTGGCTTGTCAGTAGCGTAAAAGAGGAAAACGGTTATTTGGTAACCAGTTACAAAGCATTTTTTGAGATCGCCAAAGAACATAAAGAACTTTCCAGTAGCCGACTTCGGGGCTATATCGGTCGTTCTCAGCCTTCGCCTGAACTTAAAATTAGAAATGGCCAACTAAAACTAAAACTCATTAATGGCAGCACACAAAAATGAAATACGACTCTTTAGCTTATGAAATGCCTTGGCGACCAAACTATGAAAGAAATGCAGTTACCGGTTGGGCCGTAGCATGTGCCTCTGCACTTGGCGTTAGTATCTATAGCCCTATGCCAGTCGCGCCGTTTTATTGGATGACAGGCGTTGCCTGCTTTATGGCTGCATCCCAACTGCCTAAAGCTATACGGTTAGCAAATCTCCAAAAGCATTTAAGTGGCCGAGAGTTGGAGTTCATGAGCATTAAAGAACTACAAAAGGTCATTAAAAACCATCCTAATGATATGTGGATTGGTAATGGCTTTTATTGGGAAAATACACATACACAACGCATTTTTGAAATAATGAAGCGTGATTGGTCTGTTATAACGAATTACACGCCAATAACTCATAAACTGCTTAGGCTTGCTAAACTTAAAAAACCAAAACCTGATTCTATGGGAGCCCCTTGGATTCACGGTATCGAACCAAAAGAAATAAAGTTATTACAAAATCTCGATCATACAGAAGGCCATACTCTAATAGTTGGAACTACAGGCTCAGGCAAAACCCGTCTTTTTGATATATTGATATCCCAAGCAATTTTAAGAAATGAAGCCTGTATTATAATAGACCCAAAAGGCGATAAACAGCTTCGTGATAATGCTCGCCGTGCATGTGAAGAGATTGGAGAGCCTGAACGATTTCTATCATTTCATCCAGCATTTCCAGACGAGTCAGTTCGTATAGACCCATTGCGTAATTTTACACGCATTACTGAAATTGCCAGCCGTTTGGCTGCGCTTATACCGTCTGAAGCAGGTGCAGATCCATTTAAAAGTTTTGCATGGCAAGCCCTTAACAATATAGCGCAGGGCTTGGTCATGACGTTTCAAAGGCCCAACCTAAAGCTTTTGCGCCGCTTCTTAGAAGGTGGAGCAGCCGGTCTCGTTATCCAGTCTGTTGAAGCTTACGCTGAAAGCGTTTTTCCTGACTGGGAGGAGCAAATAGAACCGTATCGTGAAAAATCTAAGACCATGCACAAGGAAAAGAAAGCCTTCGTTATGTCGCGTTTTTACAATGATGTTGTTCAGCCAAAACATCCAAGCCCTGAGCTGGAAGGCTTATTGAGCATGTACCAGCACGACTCTACTCACTTTGCAAAAATGGTAGCAAACTTACTCCCCATAATGAATATGCTGACCTCTGGTGAACTTGGGAAAATGTTGTCACCCGATTCTGAAGACTTTGACGATGAACGACCTATTACCGACAACGCTAAAATAATAAACAACGGCCAAGTTGCTTATATGGGACTCGACTCGTTAACGGATAACATGGTTGGTAGTGCTATTGGCTCAATAATTCTTTCCGACTTAACCGCTGTTGCTGGGGATCGTTATAACTTCGGTGTAAATAACCGTGTCGTTAATATATTTGTTGATGAAGCAGCTGAGGTAATCAATGAGCCTTTCATACAATTGCTGAACAAAGGTAGAGGCGCAAATCTTAGACTATTTGTAGCAACACAAACATTCAGCGATTTTGCTGCCCGAATGGGGAGCAAAGAAAAAGCGGTTCAGGTATTAGGTAATATTAACAACACATTTGCATTAAGGATTGTTGATAAAGAAACACAGGAATACATAACAGATAATCTGCCAAAAACCAGAGTTAAATATGTTATGAGAACTCAAGGTCAGAACACCGACGGTGAAGAGCCTATTATGCACGGCGGCAATCAGGGTGAGCGATTAATGGAAGAAGAAGCAGAAATGTTTCCGCCTCAACTGCTTGGCATGCTTCCCAACCTTGAGTTTCTTGCAAAGATATCTGGAGGACGCATAGTGAAGGGCAGGCTTCCCATTATTGGAACATCTAATAGTTAAAATAATTCTTTTAATTAGAGTCAGTTTTTTAACTAACTATCATCCTAAAAGGAAGAAAAATGCCTGACCAGCATACCTACAATCGCGTCGTAAACGGACTTAAGGCTCGCGGCAAGAAGCACGTTGAGATTTTGACACTTCTTCAGTTCGACTGGCCCGTTTCGCGTTTTGTTTTAGAAAAACTCAGCGAACATATTTCAGATCAAATTATTGCCGATGAACAACCTGTGATATATGAAATCATCGAGCAAGCGTTAGTAAGTTACAGTCATGCGATTCACCATGGTAGTCAGAAAAAGATGTCGGATGCGGCCCGCTTCGCTGTGTTTATGGAATCGTTGATAACAGAAACCTCCCGCACGATGGAAATCGAAATACGCGACGAACAAGGCTCTGGCTGGACTATTGATAGCAGCATCAGCTTTAATGAATGGTATTCAAAGCGAAACGGCGAAATTTCAATTTATCCAAAACTTCACACTGATGAAAAAAGTTTACGATCAACGCTGTACGAACTATTAACAAGCGAAACTATTAGGAATGTTTTGAGGAGAATTGATTATGAAGATGCCGTTGTGGATGGTCGCTTGGGTTTTCGTTCTTGAAATTGTTGTAATCTTAATTTTTATACCCGGCGATTGGACTCGCAAAGTGATTGCCGAAGAGCGCGTTCTTCTTCAATCCAGTTTAGGAATAGAAACAGTACACTGGATTGAAAAAAAGTCGAACGATTGGTATCAAACGACGATTATTGATTCTGGATTATATAAAACAGCATTTCACGTTTTGGTTCCAACAGACGAAGAACGGAACAATTCGCGTGGAATGGCAGACATGGGAGACTGGTGGTTTGTCTGGGTTAACTCTCGAATAGAGGCGCTGGCTGACGTTATTTATCAGTTCTACACGCGGACAGCTCTTTTTTTAATTTGGGCACCGTACATGCTGATTTTGCTATTTCCATCGATATATGATGGGTTAATGAACTGGAGAATAAAGCGTTCAAACTTTGCGTATTCGTCACCCGTCATTCACCGCTACAGCGTTCGATTTACATTCTATCTTGTGACGGGGTTAGTGATCGCGTTTTTTGCCCCCATAACATTAAACCCCATCATAATTCCGGTTGTCATGATGGCTTGCTGTGTACTGGTCGGCTTAACGGTCAGTAATTTTCAGAAAAGGGTGTAATTCGACCATTTCGTTATTTTCGTCCCCTTCTACGGTCTCTCTGGAGGCCGTTTTTTTGCTTCTGAAGCTGTTCTTGCCCAAAACGGGTAGAAACGGATGCTAACTTATCGATCAAAGTAACCGAAAATACCACTCTAAAGTCAAAAGGTGTTTTTCATGCAGCCCGTAAAAATTCCTCGAAGAATAGATGAACCCCCCCACATTCTTTTGTGGAGTGCAGATGAACTTGCTCCCATGCTTATTGGCCTTGTGATCGGTGTCGTTGTAGGTAAAGCGCTTTTATTTACCGTGATTGGTCTTATTATTACCAATTTATACCGAAGGTACAGAGATAATAGACCTGACGGTTATCTATTACACATGATCTATTGGTCGGGTTTGCCTATAACACGATCAAAAACATTTAAAAACCCATACATTCGGAGATTTCTCCCATGAATTTTAAAGACTATGCGAAAACATGGGAAGGTATGCAGAGCGAAAATTCGTGGAATCGCCGGTTTGTGGCCGGTCTCATCGTTGCTTTGTTGCTCCTTGTTTTTATGCTTTTTAGTAAAAGCACGATAGTTACTATTCAACCGTTTACTCTGACAGATGAAGCCTGGGTCACTGATAGTGATTCGTCATCAAATTACAAAGAAGCTTGGGCATTCGCTCTTGCACAACTTTTGGGTAACGTCACCCCGTCCAACGTTTCTTTTATACGCGCTCGCATAGAGCACTTGTTATCCCCAGCAATCTATAACGACGTGATCAAGATTCTTGAGGTGCAAGCGCAACAAATTCTAAATGATCGCGTCACCATTCGATTTGAACCGCGATTTGTAGAGTATGAACCTAAAAGCCGTCGAACATTTGTGTATGGATATTCATTTTCAAGAGGTATGTCATCCGCTCCTGAAAAACGCACCGAAAGAACTTACGAATTTGATATAGCCATTTCAAACTACATACCTGTTATAGACTTTATTGATACCTATCAAGGTCGCCCAAAAACTGTTGATATTCTTGAGCGCTTACAAGCCACCGAGGAGCGGTTGAAATAAAATGGTCAATAAAATGTTAGTTATAGCCATGGCGTTAACCGCCACGCTATCTGTTTCCGCTCAGGAAACCATTATTCCGGTTGTGCCAGTCGGTGTTATGAAAAAAGCGGCACTGGAAGTTGCTGAGCGTAAACAAAATTTCAGTGCAATAAACGATCAATCGACGGCCAACATTTCCAGTGAAACAGTCATAACGATGACCCCCGGCGTTAACCAAATTATTCCAATCGCAATCGGTCATCCCAATCGAATTGTGACTCCCTTTGGGAGTCCTGAAGTAGTCTCTACGTCGTTGGCAGGCGGTATTGAAGAAGGCGAATGCGGCGAGGTCTGCATTAAAGATAACGTGATTTACGTTGCAACTGACAAAGAACACCCTGTAACCATGTTCATCACAGAGCAAGGCAGTGAAGCAAGAGCCCTTAGCTTAACCATGGTGCCTCGTAAAGTCCCGCCCCGTGAAGTGTTTTTGAAACTGGATGATTTGACAGTCGCATCCGGCTATATGAGCAACCCTAAAGCCAAGCGTTGGGAACGTAGCAAGCCCTATATTGATACCATCCGGACTGTATTCCGCAATCTAGCGTTAGGCGAAGTGCCCACTGGTTACAACATCAGCAGTATTCCTAACACCATAGTTTTACCCAGTTGCAACCAACCCGGTATGGATGTGTCCTTTTCTGGCGGTCAATTAATGACGGGGCACAGCCTTGCCGTTTTCGTTGGTGTTGCGCAGAACTTAACATCTGAGCCCCAAGAGTTTTTAGAGGCAAGCTGTGGCAACTGGGATGTAGCCGCTGTCAGTACGTGGCCGCTGAAAGTATTGGAACCGGGACAAAGAACGGAAGTTTACGTCGCACAGAAAAAAATACAGGATCGCTCTAATACGTCGAAGCGACCATCTTTGCTAGGAGGCGCTAAATGAGAACGTACTGGGAAGATTTAAGTCCTAATAACAAACGGTATTTGGCCATTGGTTTGGGTGTCGCCATCCTTTTTGGCCTCGTAGCCATTTTTTCTGACTCATCCGCTACTGAATCATCAGTCAACCGAGGTGAGAATATTCGCCATATTTTGACAGACACCAACACCCGCGAAATTGGTATTGATTCTTTGTCGGCTGATCTCAAACTGGCGAATGATAAATCCGCAGCGTTGGAACGCCAAGTTCAGCAACTTAAAAGAGAGTTCTCACGATCGGGGGATAAAACGGCAGCAGATAAAACCTTAATCTTCAACGTTGAAAAACTGATGGCAGATGTACGGGATTTGAAAGGTGAAAATGCCACTCTATCCAAACAGCTGCGAAATGCACAAATGACCGAGCAATCCAATAGCATCTTTCTACCTCCATCGCCCCCTGAAACAACTGATACTGAAAAAGACCAAGATTCCGCAGAAACCCAAAAAAGTCCTGCTGTTGCAGGTGTCAATTTAGCAAATCCGGATGATTTTTTTCGTTATGCGCCAACGCCATCTCAAGCGTCTAACATGGGAGAGGACAATACCGGGCGCGGCAATGGTGGTCAGGCAGAAAAACCTTCGAGTTTGATTATATCAAGTTACACATCAACGTCACCTAGGATCGATGTTGATCCGATTCTTGAAGAACCTGCGATTTTCTTATCCGCTGGCGCGATCATTACAGGTGTGCTGATCAACGGTATGGATGCTCCTACCGGCACAAGTGCTCGACAAGATCCTTTTCCTGCGACAATTAGGGTCCAAAAAGAAGCCATCCTTCCTAATCGGTTCACCGCCGATATCCGCGAATGCTTTATTTTGGTATCCGGATACGGCGACCTAAGTTCCGAACGCGCTTATATGCGCGGAGAGACACTTTCGTGTATCAAAACTAACGGCGATGCCATTGAGCAGCCACTTGATGCTTATTTGGTCGGGGAAGATGGCAAGGCAGGTATTCGCGGACGATTGGTATCCAAGCAGGGGCAGCTGATAGCCAGATCGTTGATGGCAGGCTTTTTGGGAGGCGCAGCTGAAGCGTTCGACGTTGATTCCGTACCAACTCTTAGTCTTAGTAATGATGGAAATCGTCAGCTTCAACAAAATGAATTTTCCAGCACGTTAGCTAGGGGCGCTGCGGCTAAGGGTGCCAGCAATGCTTTGGGTCGTATCGCTCAATTCTATATTGAGATGGCTGAAGCTATTTTCCCGGTCATTGAAATTGATGCTGGCCGACAAGTCGATATTTTTGTGACTAAAGGCTCCCTCCTTTCTACACGCGCTTCAGCAAAAGCTGAATAAAAGGAAAAAAAATGTCTAAACCTACCGAAAAGGGCAAAAACGCAGGCGCTAGAAATCGTTTGCGTTCGGTAAAATTAAAGAACGTGCTGATTACTGCAATCAGTGTTTTAACACTCAGCGGTTGTTCAGCACTTATGATCGGTAACGAAGACTACGCATGTCCGGGTATGCCGAGTGGAGTCCAATGTTTGTCTGCTCGTGAGGTTTATGCGGCAACAAACGATGGAAAAGTTCCAAGGCCAATCAATGCTGAGGGTGATTTGGAAGCAATAGATCATCCGGAACTGACAGCCACAACAGAACAGCTAGATAGTGACCGTAACACAGGTTCGGGAGATCGCTTGATCGACATGTATGTGGCTCCGCGATTACCGAACAAGCCAGTACCGATACGGACACCCGCAGAAGTCATGCGGATCTGGGTAGCCCCCTGGGAAGACACCAACGGTGATTTGATCGTAACGGGATACATCTACACAGAAATCGAAGCTCGACGTTGGGTAGTTGGCGACAGCATGAACGAGAACAAGGCTAACTTTCAGCCCCTACAATCAAACCAATAAATCATTGCAAGGATTAATGACATGAAAATTTTCGAAGCTATTCAAACTGTTTCAAAATCCCAAGCCGCTTTGACTGTAGGAGCTGTAACTGTCGGTTTCATGATGTCAGAAGCCGCTTTTGCCGGTACTGGTGGTGCTGAATTTAACGATGTTTGGACAACTCTGACAGAGTGGACGACAGGAACGCTGGGCCGCATCGTCGCAGGTGCAATGATTTTGGTCGGCATCATTGGCGGTATTGCGCGACAGAGCCTTATGGCTTTTGCTATGGGTGTCGCTGGTGGCATGGGTCTTTATAATACCCCTACAATCATCGAAAGCATCATGTCTGCCACTCTGGAAAACGCACCGACCATCGCTCCTGCCGTTATCCAAATAACTAATGGGCTGGGCGGCTAAACCTAGTTGTTTCAATCCTTGTTTAAAAAAAGCCCTTGGACGCCAAGGGCTTTTTTTCTCATGCGAAATTTTTTAATATGAACACACTGAAAACAGTCGTTATAAACCTCAGCCTAATACTCAGCATTCCTTTGATCGCCAGTGCCCTACTGATGATCGCCAATGAGCTTTATTATCGTTCGTTTAGGAGCCAAAAAAGGCATGTGCTGTTGGTAACCGGCGTTATCGGCGTTCCTATTCACGAATTATCTCACGCCTTGGTCGTTTCATTGTTTGGTATGAAAATTATAAAAATCGCTTTTTTTAAGCCTGATACCCAATCCCAAACGCTGGGTTATGTCGAGTATCTTTATAATCCAAACAAGCTCAGTGATCGCATTGGTCTATTTTTCATTGGTGTTTCACCAATCATTTTCGGTTCACTATGCATTTACGGTCTTTTCTATTTCACCAACACTCCTAATTTGCATGATTTCGTTGTTCCTCCCGAACACCACAGCTTTTCCATGGAAACATTAATGCTTGGTGCAACCAATTGGTCAGCGTCTTTGTTGGCATCATTAGAGAGCTGGCGTGGCGTCGTCATCGTTATTTTTGCACTCATGATTGGTTCTCATTCTTCGCCCAGTCCAGCAGACTTAAGCGGCAGCTTGAAAGGTACATTTGTTGTTTTATTGTTCATTACGGCATCCTACGTTGCCGTAATGATGCTTTACCCTTATTCCGATTTTATCAGTCAAGTTATGATGTTCGTCGTTAATCATCTAAGCATAAGCATCATTCAGTTGACCTTGCTCTCAACCATGTTTGCTTTGGCCCTTGCAGTGGTTGGGATGCTAACCTCGCTTATTTTTCGATTCTCACGAAATCCGGTTCGTGCGTAGTTTAAAAAATCACGAACCGGCTCTACTTGCCCAAAAAGGGTGATTTCAGAGACTCGGATTTTCTAATCGTATTATAAAATTGAGCCTTGATTGGTGAACCCCAAACGAGGCTGTAATTTTGAACATCGTCAACCAGATAGTCTTCACAGCAAGCCTGATTATTTTTACCACCCTGACTGCCAATGCCGTTGAACTGGATCTCTCTGATCCGTCTAAATACCAACTCAATTCTGTCGTCACAATACCCATCAAAAGTTTGAAAGCTGTTGAGGCCAATGGCGAAATTTATTTTATGTCTGAGAATGGCCGATTTGTTTTGAGAGGCGAGCTTTTTGATGTTTGGCATCGCAGCAATCTGGATACATCGCGTCAAATCAACGATGCCGTCACTCGTATTCGCTTTGATCGCATGAACGCGAATATCGATGATTACAACACTCTGACGATTGGAACTGGCGACAAAGAAGTTGTCGCATTTGTTGATCCGCTCTGTGCGATCTGCCACAAGCTTATGATCGATTCAAAGCAGTTAACCAAGGAATACACGTTTAAGTTCGTGATTGTTCCGGCCTTAGGTGCCGAGTCTGATCAATTGGCACGACGTTTATTCTGTGCATCCGAGGGTCAAGATACGTTGACCTCTTACCTTAACAATGATTTGAACTCTCTTTTGCAAAATGAGAATTGCGATACTGCACAATATGACTCTACATTGATGATTGCGCACCTCTTAGATATTCAGGGTGTACCTTTTGTTGTTGCCCCTGATGGCCGATATAGTCAAGGTCGCCCAAGAAATCTTTCTGACTGGTTGGAGAATAAGTAATGAGCACTATCACTCTAAATCAAAAGCGTCGGAAGAAAGTCATTCCTGAAGATATCCGGGCAGCAGGTCTCATCCCCGTTCTGGCCTATTCAGAAGACGATTACATCTTTTTGATGGATGACAAATCCATTGGGTTTGGCTTCCATTGCGAGCCATTAGCAGGCGCAGATGAAAAAATCCAAGACCGAACGATTGGAATGTTAAACCAAGATTTTCCTGCTAAAACTACTATGCAAATCATCCTTTATCGATCACCGGATATAATCGGTTCGCTGAATAGAATGATGACTCTCCGTGATAACTACACCCACGATCTCTTAACGTCCGTTATCAAAGAGCGCGGCAATTTCCTAAAAAAACACACATCAGAGCGAATCGTCGCCCGCAATCAGCGTGGCTTTTACGATAATGGGCTCATTCAAGACACCAAAGTATTTGTTACGATCAAAGTACCCATTAGCGATGTTAGACCAACCGAATCAGAAATATCAAAACTTCATGACTTGCACACCAAAGTTGAATCGTCATTACAAACTGTTGGTCTCCGCCCTTCGTGCATGACAGCAGTGAGCTATATACGCGCTATGGGCTCAATGCTGAATTGGGATAAAAATGCCAGTTGGAAGTCAGGCGATACTCAGTGGGATACGGATCGTCCGATTTGCGACCAGATATTTGATTACAACACCGATATCACAATTAGTAAGGATACTCTTCAGCTTGGCGATCAACACGTTAAGGTTCTTTCTGCGAAGAAACTTCCTGATATTGCTTATTTTGGTGATGCTATTACCTATATTGGTGATATAAGCGGCGGAAATTCCAGCATTAAAGAAAACTATATGATTGTAACCAACCTTTTTTTCCCTGATCCAGAACGATTAAAAAGTAATTTGGATCGGAAAAGGCAGTTTGCCGTGAATCAAGCTTATGGCCCAATGCTGAAGTTTGCACCAATACTTGCCGACAAAAAAGATGGATTTGAAGTTCTTTATGATTCTATGAAAGAGGGCCAAAAGCCCATCGGGATCAGTTATTCAATGGTTATTTTTGCGCCCACTAAAGATCGGGCTGATGCCGCTGCTGTTTCCGCTATGGGTACATGGAGAGAGGCCCGTTTCACCATCATGGAAGATAAATTCATCCTTCTGCCCATGTTTATCAACAACCTTCCGTTTTGCACAGATAGCGATGCCGTGAAAGACCTTTTCCGTTACAAAACAATGACAACTCAGCAAGCGGCAGTTTTGTTACCTATTTTTGGTGAGTGGAAAGGTACGGGCACTTATCACGCATCTTTATTGTCTCGCAACGGCCAGATTATGAGCCTTTCGCTGCACGATTCGGACACCAACAAAAACCTTGTTGTTGCCGCAGAATCAGGCTCCGGTAAATCGTTTTTGATCAACGAAATAATACTTTCGTACTTATCAGAAGGAGCCCAAGTTTGGGTAATCGACGCAGGTAAGTCGTATCAAAAATTGGCATCCAGTTTATTGGGAGATTTTGTTCACTTTGAGGAGGACACATCGGTTGGCCTAAATCCCTTCGAGCTTGTGCAAAACTATGACGACGAAGAAGATGCCATTGTTGGCATTGTTTGCACTATGGCGTCTGCCCATGGAAACTTGTCTGAATGGCAAGTGTCCTCGTTAAAAAGAACAATGAGCGATATTTGGGTTGAGAAAGGCCAAACTATGAAAATTGATCATATTGCTGATAAATGCCTTGAGGATCACCAAGATCAGCGATTAAAAGATATAGGCACCCAGCTCTATCCTTTCAGCTCAAGAGGCAGCTACGGAAAATACTTTTCAGAAGAAAATAACGTTTCATTTCAAAACCAGTTCACGGTACTTGAGCTGGACGAACTGCAAGGGCGAAAACACTTACGTCAAGTTGTTTTGCTACAGCTCATCTATCAAATTCAGCAAGAAGTATTTCTTGGCGAACGAAATAAAAAGAAAATTGTTATCGTCGATGAGGCTTGGGATCTTTTAAAAGAAGGCGAGGTTTCAGTATTTATGGAACACGCTTACCGTAAGTTCCGTAAATACGGTGGCAGCGTAATAATCAGCACACAAAGCATCAACGACCTTTATGAAAATGAAGTTGGTCGCGCAATAGCTGAAAACTCGGCAAGTATGTACTTGTTAGGGCAGACTGAAGAAACTGTTGAATCAGTTAAACGCAATGGTAGGCTCACCCTATCCACTGGTGGATTTAATCTTCTTAAAACAGTGCATACTGTTTCCGGTATTTATTCAGAGATTTTCATTAAATCAAGAACTGGAAGTGGCGTGGGTCGATTGATTGTCGGTGATTTCCAGAAATTATTGTACTCAACGGAACCGACAGATGTTAATGCTATTGATTCTTATATTAAAGCCGGTCTTAATATAACCGACGCTATAAACTCTGTTATGGAAGATAGAAAATCCACATAATCAACGAGGAACAATATGAAAGCTAAAGATTTATTACTTGTTTTTATAATTGTATTCGTTGTCAATGCGGCTTCCGCGTATCTCATAACAGATCATTTTATGTCAGATATCGATGAACGATTTTTGCAATCCCCACCCGTCGTGGTTGTTGATTTTGCACAAATGGCCATGGGGTATCCTGAGGGCGCAAACCCTGAAGAACTTGAGGCATTGATGATGAAAACCAATAACGCGGTCCTCACCCTTAAAGACGCAGGATATTTAGTTCTTGATGCTGCTGCGGTTATTTCCGCACCTGATGACATCTATCTTCCCGAGGATTTAGTAAAGTGAAGATTTTTGTTAAAAGGGAATCATGGCCAAAATTTCTGATTAAGATGGCTATTGTCTTCGCACTGATCTATACAGCGGGTATCGCTTTCGCTAGTCGTTATAGAATCGGTATCGATTCCCAGATTGTGAAATGTATACCCGGATACTCTTTATATTTAATTGATAAGAAAGATACGACCATACAACGTGACAAAATATTTTTGTTCAAAGCCAAAGGTCTTAACCCATTCTATGAAGATGATACGGATATGGTTAAGTATCTTCGCGGGCTCCCCGGAGACACCGTTGAAATACAAAAAAACTTGAACATTTATGTAAATGGCAACTATTTCGGATATGGATTGGTTCACGCAGAAACTCTTGGAACACCAAAAGAATCACTTATTGGCAAATCAAAGCTGAAAAAAGATAGCTATTGGTTTATGGGCACCAGTAATCAGAGCTTCGATTCAAGATATTGGGGAACAGTTAAGTATGATCAAATTGTGGGGCGAGCATATCCATTACTCTAAAGCGTTGGCAGGAATTATCCTCTGTTTCTCGGCTTTGCTATCAGCCGAAACACTACCTCAGTCATCTCTCGCGTCTGAGGACCATCGTTTTGTAGAAGAAGCATCATCGCTTCCCCAGTCTCCGCTTACAGAAGAAGATTTTCGGTTAATTGAACAATCCGAAGCGATTCAAAAAAAGGCGCAAGCGGCGGGCATGCCAGATTGGTTGAAAATGGACACTGAACGTTTTGAGAGCGCCAACCAAGAAGCCCGTGATCTCGTTGCCCAGCTTCAAGAAACCGATCCGACAATGAAGAAAATGGCCGATCTTGAAAAGGCCAAAGTTCGGTTTTCAGATCACAAAATTGTTGTGTTCGCTTCACGCTCATTGGGCAGGGAAGGGCTTAACAGCTTGCTTGATGCGGCGTCCTATAACAACGATGTGCTTGTGGTGTTCAGAGGCATTCCTGAAGGCATGAATCTCGGAGAGGGTGTCATGGAAATACAAAACATGGCCGCTGATCGCTCCCCAGTGCCGAACATTGTCATAAATCCCGTGCTGTTTGATGAATACAACATCACCGTTTCACCCACCATCATTGTTCGTAACGAACAGTCCACCATGGCAGGCCAATTACCGGAAGAAATTGCACGGGTAACCGGTCTCTCCGATGCCAAATGGATTTTAGAACAAATCGAATCAGGTGACAGTGGCGATTTTGGTGTCAAAGGCCCGGTGGCTGACATCAGCGAGCCTGACCTTATTGAAGTGATGAAGCAACGCGTTGCCCAAATAGATTGGGATGCCAAAAAACAGGCCGCTAAAGATAATTTCTGGAAGAAACAGACGTTCCGGGAGTTGCCTAAGGCTACTGAGGATCGAACACGCGAAATTGATCCCACGTTGTATATCGCGCAAGACATCAAGGCACCTGATGGAACCGTCATTGCAAAGCAAGGCGACCTAATCAACCCACTTGACGTAACTCCGTTTACCCAAGCCGTTGTGATATTTGACCCACTGGACGCAGACCAGCTCAGTCGTATCCGAGCAGAGCTTCCAAGAATTAAGCAGGTTCCGGGTGTCCAGCGCATCACTTATATCGTGACGCGCTTAGAGCGCGAATCAGGTTGGGACTCTTACACTCGTGTTACCGACGAATTAGACGCTCCTGTTTTTTTGCTGACACCCGATTTAATGGAGCGATTTCAAATACAGCGCGTTCCGTCCGTCATTACGGCCAAGAAGTCGATTTTTGTGATTGAAGAGTTTGGGATAAAAGATGCGGAATAAGCGTTCGTTGAGTACCAAATAGAAAAACCCCACCACAATTATGACTGGTCAGATCCCATGAAACGTTTTTTTCTCAGTGTCTTTGTTTTTCTGTCCGCTATCAGCTTAAACGCCGTTGCAGATCCCGGTTGCCAAGATGCCAACGTGATCGGCCCTAAAATTGTGACCGATGTTTGTTGGAGCTGTATTTTCCCCATTCGTGTTGCCGGTGTGCCCATATCCGATGACGGGCGCATACCTAGCAAGGCCGTTCAGTCGCCTCTTTGTCTTTGTAACGACAACCAAGGCGTTGCTCGTCCCGGCGTAACCACCTCCATGTGGGAGCCTGCGCGGTTGGTTGAATTTCAGAGAGTACCTGGGTGTTCGTCGGTGTTAAATGGCACCCGGTTCCCTTTTAACCGCATTAACCAAGGTCATCATGGCGAGTCTCAGCAAGATACTAGCGACGGTTCTTTTATGCATTACCACTATTACACTTTCCCGCTACTTCAAATGCTGAATATGTTTGTCAAACACGCCTGCAACCCCGATGGCTATGTGGATCTTGACATCATGTATTTGTCCGAGCTCGACCCCACTTGGAACAATGACGAATTAGCATTTTTTACCAATCCAGAGGCGGCAGCTGTCGCCAACCCTGTAGCAGCACTTGCATGTACGGCAGACGCCGTTTCATCGACCTTAGGCGAGCCTATCGATTCTATGTTCTGGTGTGCCGGGTCTTGGGGAACGTTATACCCATTAAGCGGCAATCAAAACGGTGGTGGTGGTGTGCTTAGAGATTCAAGCTTGTTGAAAACTCGCGTATTGGCTGCATTGCATAGGCGTGGTTTAGCGTATGGAACAATGGGTGCTGAAGCCATGTGTGGCGGGAACATCAAGCCCACTCTTCCCAAGTCGCAGTATAAATTTACGATTTTTCATCCCATTCCAGAAACAGAATCCTCCCATGTTATCGGTGAATCGACACTAACTTGGGGATTGGGTCGAACCATACCGGCCATAGGTGAAGATCCGATCTATATGATTTGGCGATGGAATGATTGTTGTAATCACTAATCAGCTTAGAATTTAATGCTTTATAACCCGATAACGCTGCTCAGATAAGTTGAGGATGAAGTGAGAAACTTTCCAAAGCTCCTAAAGATGACTGCCCATTTATTAATGGTGTCCACCGCTTTGATGCCTCTGCACACACTTGCAGAACCTTCTCAGCCATCCGAACCTCAGGATTTTTTCAGTCAGATCGGGCGTGAAGGTCAATCCTTTGGTGATTCAATGGGCGCTATTGCCAAAGATAATCAAGCGACCGTTCAGAACGGCCAAATGAGCATTCCCATGCAGGATGGAAGCGGTATCCAGCTGGACATTAACACACTTTATCCCGGCACCAATCCAGCGAACTCCGGCTCTGAATCAGACTATTTTTCTGGCGGCACTGAACCTGATGTTTCGACACTACAATCCGTCTTTGACTCTGATTTTGACATGGGCGACAGCGGCAGAACGTCAAAAGAAAACATGTGGAACGATGCGTTCAGCGGAACACCCTCTATTTCGGGCGCAGCTTACAAAGTGCTGGTCGATTCCGCCAACCTGTCAAGACCTGACTTCACATCAGACCCAATGCTAAGTCAGTCAGCTCTTGTTTACGAAAATATTGATGTCATTGCCAGTGGTTTTGGAGACTGTTCATCCGATACCACGTTTAATAACATTTCTATGAACGTACACAACCCTGAATACGAAACGTGCGACCGGATTACCGATAAAACTGCGACATGTGATGTATTCCACGACTATGACGCAGCAGTTCTAAGACACCATTCCGGGCCATACAACCTTGCACCTTGCAATGGAGAGGCCAATTGTTCAAACTTATGGATAGGCCGCATTGGCGATAATTACTGGAGTGGTAACTGCACTATCTATGAAGAATTTACTGAGGTCGTTGTTGTCAATCCTGATGCCATTACAAGTGCAACCTTAGTCCGTGCTAAATGGGACGATTACATGCAAATCTGGGTTGGACAGCCCGGTTCAGAAATAAAGGTATGGGCAGGGCCGAACAACAATTTCCCTCCTGAAACGACAGCGGGTAGGTGTGAGCTAGAGACAAGTTGGGACTCCAACCCAAACCTTGATTTAACTTCCTACTTTAAAAATGCTGCCGAAGGCTCTGTCATCCGATTTAAAATCCGAGTATCGGTATCCGGAAGTGGTGAAGGCTATGGGCAAATTAAAATTAAGTATGACCCTGAAGAAACAATTGTAGAAGATGAATGGCGTCCTGAAAGTTGTTTGGAATCTGGATTGGGTGTTGCCGACGGCTTCGCAGATGGCTCATTAACGTGCGTTAACGATCCACGTAATGCCGAAGGGTGTGTCTTTCTTAATGGCGTTGAAATCTGTGAGACCCACCTTCAACCATCACCATTACCGGGCATTCCAAATCTTTGCAAACAAGTCGCTGTTGTTGCTAGGTTCGATTTTTTCAGAGGTGATCTTGAATGTTACACCGATATTAACGGCAACGAAGTATGTCCCGTCAACGAAGGTCAAACCCTAAATACCTGCACTGAGCTTGAAAACAATCCCCAATGCGGGTTTATCAGCTCAGGCTGCGTAGAAGGCGCTAAAGGCCCATCAGGTGTGTGTTACGTGCAGGAAGAAGTTTGGGACTGCGGCAGCTCTGTGCAACTTGATACCGTTGAAAAACAGACAGAGTATACCTGCTCAGGTTCTATCAGGTGCATGGGTAATGATTGTCTTGATCCTACAAAGTCAAAAAATCAAACAGATAACTTTATTAAAGCGTCGGCGCTTCTAAATGCTGCCCAGTTTATGACGCAGGATATGGCCTGCACAGGAGTAGACGAGAACGGGAATGCTACTGGGAACGAAAACGTCACATGCTCCGCATTTGGTGGAACCCCCGGAGAGTGCAAAATTGCTGTAGGCGGTGTTGCTGATTGTTGTGAAAAACCGACAAATATAGGAATGGCTGATTATCTTGCGATGATTATGGCAGTACCAAAACTGGATTCAGCACTAACTTCATTAGAAGGCGGTAATGCTGCAAGCAGCTTGATACAAAGCTCATATCAGTCAATCCGAGAGCCTGTCATGCAGCAATGGTCATCTGTAACTAAACCCTTTACCAGTCATATGGACAACATATCCGGCGCGATTGATGAGTACGTCACTACCCCTTTGAGTGAACTGAAAACCCAGATGGTAGATAAGCTCAAGGGTGAAATGAAATCAATTCTCAAAGAGGTTATGGGTAGTGCAGCTGAGGATACTGCAACTGACGCAGCTGCAACCGCTGCGGCGGATGCAGCGGCAGATGAAGCAGCTGAACAAATGGCAACCGCAGCCATAGAAAATGCAACAGCGTTTCTTGGAGCCGCTATGACTATCTATACAGCTTATGTTGTAGCGGTTGCTATTGTTCAAATGGTGTATGCATGCGAGCAAGAAGAATTTGAAATGAATGCCAAAAGAGCAACGGATAGCTGCACCTATGTAGGTTCATACTGCAAGTCCAAAGTTTTAGGTTCGTGCATTGAGAAACGAAAAACATTTTGTTGCTTTAACTCACCGCTATCCAGAATAATTCAGGAGCAAGTAAAACCCCAATTAGGTCAAGGCTTTGGATCGGCAAAATCACCATCTTGTGAAGGAATACCATTAGATAAAATTTCTACAATTAACTGGGATCTTGTTAATTTTGATGAGTGGATTGCTATCTTGAAACAAACCGGAAATTTTCCCAGTGAAGATAGCCTGAACCTCGATAACCTGACGGGATCTGGCAGCGTTTATAATATTGATGGGAACAGATTGAACGCCACCGAACGCGCTCTTCAGAGAACTGAAAATGTCGATCTTGACGCAAAACGCAGAGAGGCGGCAGGTATGGTGCCTATCATTCCCAGATGAAAAAATTAAAGAAATACCGAAGCCTGATATTGAAACAGGATAATTCGAGAATTAGGGAGGTTCTGGAATATGAAGGTGGTGAAGCCATTGTGATTACTCACATTGAGGAGCTTGCTGAGGAGCAGTCCAAGGGCTGACAGCCTCCGTTGCACTCCTCATCCGCCCACAGGGAGATGACTGTGCCATTTCGTATTATCAGACGCACGATAGATACCAGACATGGGCGGACTCACGCTAGAGCTGACAGATTACTTTACATTCTATAATGATGAGCGACCCCACCAAGCACCGGGCAACCGCACACCCGACCAGGTCTACATGAGCGGGCAAGGCGGGAGAGCCAAAATCGTCGATAAGTACGGCAAGCAAGCTGAGGTATTATCGGGGGCAGCGCCGTCCAGCCATTTGGTTGGTTTGCCTGGGTTAGTGACGTTGCGAGGGCTTGATGCATTTACAAAACCTCAGTCAGACAAAAATGGTGACATACTCGGTTTCATCCGATACGACGAAGAGATAGAGCCCATAGATAGCTTTGAGGGCTCTCCAGACCGATTTGTGATTCAAATTTTTTTTGATCTAAACCTTTTGGCCTCGTTTGCTCCAGCGATAAGACCGGGAGATAAGCTGAAACTTGTATTGACTGTACATGAGCTTGAGTCTAGCTCTCTTCCGGATGGTTACGATTGGCCAAGTTCAACAGTAGAAGATTATGGAGCAATTCTCGTGTATGGTTTTTCTGTAAAACTGGGGGTCAATAGAAATTAGAATGACTCGCGGCTGCAATGGTTAGGTTTCAAACGGCTTACGATGTATTTATGGAGTTTTTGAGAGCGGTAAAAGGTCTAAACATCCTGCTGCAATTTCTCAAAAGCTGGAGGATCTAACCTTTAACACCAATGATCGAAAGAAAGCTAATCGTCGATTTGGCCGTGCATTCAACGGCCAAGCATAGAGCTTGCCCAAAGGTGACATAATACCTGACGTACCTGATAAACAGTAGTTTCCCCGAAATCTTTAAGTGTAAAGATTTCGGGTTCTTAGTCATTTATTTTCCGTTACGAATAAATTGAGTTCACCTTTGTTAAGAATATATGGGAACGTGTAATCAGCCTTACCATCAGTCTTGATTCTTCTTGGCGCTACATATAAGTAGGCCCAGCTCGGTAGATTTTTACTTATTTGTTGATAGATTTCATCAGTAGGCACTCCGAGTTTCTTGTCTATGTCAAGATGTATTCTGTTGTAATCATATTTTGCACTTGCACCAAATCTCCATGCGTCTTCATTTTTCTGAGAAATAAAATCAGGTGCTTTTGATTTATGCGGCTCAAAAATATCTATCTTCACTCTACACATTTCTAAGTCTGATTTCTTGGATGCCTCATAATCCAAACAACCCCACCTGTTATCAACTATTAAAATAGACACATACCCATCCGTTTCATAAGGAGAATAATTTTTAATATCCAACTCATCAAGCGCCTTCATCGTAGCGACTTTTACGTTATCTAAAAAAACGGCCTGAGCCTCTTTTTTGTTGCTCGCCAGCTCCATAGGCATCCACGCCATTAGGCTGTTTCGCTCACTGTGAGTATCCGGCTTTAGGAAAGCGTCCATGACGGATAACCCACCAATTGCCCAATTCGACATGCCCAGTTGTGGGTTAAAGAAATTTACACCGACATAACCCGTGCTGGTCAATGCTTTACTCAAAGCCTGCGATTCGCCTTTTGGAATTTCAGTGTCCTTTATTCCCTGAACAAGACCGCCTGAGTAGGCAATGTTGTACGCTTTACTCTGGTCGGGCATGTATGCAATGCCCCTGTCCGTAATCGATGCGCAGCCGGTAAACATGACTGCCGCCATAATCGGTGCGATTTTCATTAATTTTTTCATGCTACTGATTCCACTGTTGATTATTAAGATCATATCATTTTGCTAAAAACTGCAACTTTCACTTCGACCAAAAAAAACCCCGACGTTACCGGGGCTTTTCAATTATCTGGTCACCGTTAACCGGCAACGGCTACCTTTTCCTTGGCATCCTTTGTCATTTCATTGCTTTCTACCGCAAGCGCTTCACTTGAGATTTCCGGATCAGTTGTTTCCTGCTCTGGTGCCGCTTCTGTAACTTCCTGCTCTTTCCCCTTGCCGTGAGCTGATATTCTGGCTCGTTTTTCCATACCGATCACACGGCCTGCGAGCTTGATTAAGCGTTGCTGCCATTCGTAAGTGGCATCCGATCGCTGCTGACTGGTCATTATGCTGTTCAGCCAGAGTGTATCGACCAGCCCCATCAATTTATCCAACCCACGAATGAGGTGCGCGAACTGCGCGACTTGCGGTGAGGTAATTTCTATCGTGTAGTTTGCTGGCGCACTGTACCCCGGCACTGCGTCAATGCCGTTATCCGACATCACCTTTTCAAGCTGTGTAGTTGCCTTCTGCATGTCTTCAGATACTTTATCGATGTGGCCATGGATAATTTCTTCAACTTGGTTGATGTCGTCGAGGTCACCGATAATTCGTAAAATCACGTCTAAAGAGAAGAGGGCGTTGGATACGCGGTCAAAACTCCTCTCCATGACCCGCTGGGCCTGAAGGCTGTTCACATTCAAAGACTGCTTGAACACCGGGCGTGAATAAACTGGGCGCTCGCGCTGTGTTGGTTGTGAAACTTGAACGCTCTCAACCTGTGCTGCTGATTCTGCCATGAAAAACTCCGTCATTGTTAGCTTCTGGTAAACGCACTGACAGATTAAAGGGTATTGATGCCACACCAGAACTCGCTTTGCGCCCAAAACGGGCAGAAACAGCGTTTTACACCAAAAAAAAATGGTGTATAGTCAAATTTCTTAGTCGCTCTGCGACTTGATAAGGTAACTGGCCTTACAAAACAAACAGCATATTGAACTACCGCCGTATGGCGTAATTTTTTGGTTTTGCCAAAAAACTTGATGACCGCCGTATGGCGTAAGTTTCAAACCTTTCCCTTCCGGGAGTATTCTCCCGGCTCTTGGGTGATGCTCCCTTAATTAAAAGTTGGAGTATCATCACTATGTTGAGTTTAGCATTTTTTATTGTGGCACTAATCATCGTCGTATCATTAGTCAGTTTCGGCGCTTGGGCACTTGCTCATTCGTTCGTTTACATAACGGTTAAAGCGCATAAATTCTTTATGTTTTTAATAAACCGCTTGATCGTTCCGACGTATCGGTTTTTCGCCCCTAAAATGAAATCGATGTATATCGCCTTAGCGACACGGGCTAAAAAGCTCACTAGCAAGAAACCTAGAATACCAGTTGAAACACCAGTTCCGGCTCAACTTCATGACGTTTTTGAGTCAGAAACCGACTGGAGCATCTACGATGTTCCGGCTTTCATCCGAAAGGGCACAGCCCTTTTATAAAAAGCTCTGAACTCCTTTTAGGAGTTTAAGACTGAACTCTCAGGGGGTAACTACCCTCTGGGGTGTTACCCCTTCAATTTTAGGGGTAACACTATGTTTGGTATCGAGCTCATCATCATCGCTTGTGTAGTATCTGGCTGGTACGTGGCTAGGCCATTTCGTCGGATCGCTCGCAATCTTGGTTTTTAGTCTTAGACAAACCTATCAAGGGCAACCCCTTGGTAGGTCGTCCTTACCCAAAAGAAATAGAGTCTTTTTCCCAATGATTCCTTTATTGGAAAACAGATTTTGCTCTCTCTGAGAGTCAAAAGTAGGTAACTAGCCTCTGAAAATAAATAGTAATCATAAATACCTGATGGTGTTTAATTGCACCGTTAGATTTGAAAAGCAGTAAATTAAATAACCCCATAGGGGCGCTACCGCCCCTATGGGGAAGGTGCGTCCTAAATTTAAAAATAGGAATCGCATCATGACTGATATTGTAAAGTATTCAATTCGCAACACTTTCAACATGAACGTCCCTGAGAAGGTATCAACTCTTGGGTACGCCGCTTCAAGCGATCCAGCTATCCTTGATAAAGATGATAATTACATTTTCCGTAAGGAGATCGTAAGAGACATCACTGCTTTCTTAAAAAAACCATTTGGCGATGCCCTTTACATTACCGGCCCAACCGGTACTGGAAAGACCTCAGCGGTCGTCGAGATTTCTGCACGGCTGTTCTGGCCTGTGCAACAAGTCACGGCTCACGGTCGTATGGAGCTCCCTGACCTGATTGGTCATCACGCACTCATTTCTCCGAAACCCGGAGATACACCCGTTATGAAATTTATGTATGGCCCTTTAGCGATTGCAATGAAAAAAGGTCATATTTTTCTTCTTAACGAAATAGACCTTGCTGACCCTGCGGAACTCGCCGGAATGAACGATGTGCTCGAAGGAAGACCTTTGTGCATCAGCCAGAATGGAGGTGAGATCATCAAGCCTCATCCGATGTTTCGAGTGATTGTAACCGGTAACTCTTCCGGTTCCGGTGATTCGACCGGCTTGTACCAAGGGATCATGATGCAGAATTTGGCAGCCATGGATCGATATCGCTTTATCAAAATCGGCTACGCCGATGAGGATATTGAGATGGACATTCTCGCTCGTGCTACGCCCACTCTTAATGAAGGGATCAGGCAAAGCATGGTGAAGGTTGCCAACGAAGTCAGGAAACTCTTCATGGGTGAAAACGGCGATGACGGGAAAATTGCCGTCACTATGTCCACTCGAACGTTAGTTCGTTGGGCAAAGCTGACGTTGCAGTTTCGCGGTGCGCCTAACACCATTGAGTATGCTCTGAATCAGTCGCTTTTAGTTCGAGCGGCCAAAGAAGAACAAGAAGCCATTATCAGAATTGCCAAAGATGTTTTTGGCGATCAATGGCGTTAAGGAGGCTTTATGTCACACATTGAACCGTCAGAACAAACGGTAAACGCAAACAATGAAAGTGAAAAAAGCCTTTTTAGCACCGTTAATTGGCTGATTGCACCACCGTCACAATTCCAGATGGAAGGCGGTAAGGAAATGTTAAAAGGTTTCATCGTGGGTGCTTTTTTGAAATTCCGAAAAGCTCTGGCGCTGGAAGAAGACGGTTCAAAAATATCTGAACATAAACTTCCCAGCGTTCTGATGAAAACACCCAGCGGTTTCAAGCTTACGGTGGACTCTACGCTGAGTGAAAATACCCTGCATCCCTTCACACTTGAAGGCGCAGGCGAAATCACTCACGCAGATGGGCATCTACCTTTGCTTATATTGATCGCGCTTGAACAGCGCTTTCAAAACGAAATGGTCACAGCTGAACCGCTTGTGACTTTTTGCGATGAGCAGGGCAACACTGTCAGCTACAAGAAATTCAGTTCCTTGGAGCAGTTGTTGCAAAAGATGGGGTTTGACTATGACGACGTTCGTAACGACGGCGTTAAGTTGGGCCTCACGACTGAGAAAATTAATTTGTCGGAAATACAGTCTGATATTGAAGACTGTTATTTCTAAAAAAGGTGAAGGTGACCCGCTCGGGTTGCCCTTGCCATCATACTGGAGGTTGTCATGTCTCAAGGTGTCAACAAGGTCACATTGTTGGGTAATCTCGGCACAGACCCCGAAATCCGCTACATGCCAAGCGGTGATGCAATCGCAAATCTTAGTGTCGCTACCAGCTCAAGCTGGAAAGATCGACAAACAGGGGAGCGTAAAGAACACACAGAATGGCATCGTGTTGTTCTAAAAAGTCACCTCGCTGAACTGGCGCGTGATTATTTGAAAAAAGGCTCGAAGGTCTATCTTGAGGGGAGCAATTACACCCGAAAGTGGACGGGCCAAGACGGGATTGATCGTTATACCACTGAGGTTCGGTGCCGTGAGCTGCAATTGCTCGATCGTAAAGAACCCGGTGAACAGAAGGGGCAAGGCCGTTCTAGCAACAAAGAACGTCAAGCTCCGCCTAACCGATCACCTGAACCTGAACCTGAAATGAGTGGTTCTGGCGGGGGGAACCCTGATGATGATATTCCATTTGCTCGCCTTCACTACCTAGAAGGCGGTTAATTTCAAAGCTTTGCCTTGAAAGAAGTACGTGTTGTGATTCTACCGAGTCATGACATTTGTTGTATTTAACCCCACTGGGGGCATCTGCCCCTATGGGTATGGTGCCCCCAATTCTTACTGAATTGAGGAACTACCATGACTGATACCAAAACTGATACCAAAACTGATGTCAAAAGCCTTATCACCCGACTTGCATCGCGGTTCGGAGTCGATAGCACAAAGTTTTTTGATACGTTAAAAGCAACCGCTTTTAAACAACGCGACGGTTCTGCCCCGACCAACGAGCAAATGATGGCCCTGTTGGTGGTGTCGGAACAGTACCGCCTTAACCCGTTTACGCGTGAAATCTACGCGTTTCCGGACAAACAGAATGGCATTATTCCTGTCGTTGGTGTGGATGGTTGGAGTCGTATTATTAACGACCACCCGCAATACGACGGCATCGAGTTCGTTTACTCGGACACGATTGTGAAAATGCCCGGTGCGAAAGTTGAATGTCCAGAATGGATTGAGACTGTGATGTATCGTAAAGATCGATCACGCCCCATCAAAATCCGGGAGTTCCTGGATGAAACGTACCGTGCGCCCTTTACCGGCCAAGGTAAAAACGGATCGTACACAGTTGACGGTCCGTGGCAGACGCACACTAAGCGTCAGCTGCGACACAAATCGCTGATCCAGTGCGCCCGCATTGGTTTCGGGTTTGTTGGAATCTACGATCAAGATGAAGCGGAACGCATTCGTGAAATGGAACAAGCGACGGCCATAAATCCGGCAATCGCTAACCTGACTCACATGGCACCCGAAGCATCCAGACAGCCATTGCAGATTGATCTCAAAAAAATTGATCCTCTGCTGCAACAACTGGCAAGTCGAGCCCTTAAAGCTAACGCTTGGAGCGCGGCACATCAGTATGCGGAAGAACGGTTCAATGGGGTTGAGTTGGAATACGCAACTCAGTTCTTGCAGGATCGAGAATTGGATGCGATGGAACCTCCACGATCCAAAATCGAAGACCCTGAAGAGGCTCCGTCTGTTGATGATTCAGCTTTAAAAAATTCGCCGGATAACGATGAAGATAACTTCTTCTCTACTGGCGACGAACAATAAAGCTCTGACCTGAAAGGAAGGCTCTACCCAGTCTGGGTTGGGCCTTCCCATCTTTAAGAGGATGTCCTATGAAAATCATGAATCTGTCCCAGCGGGAAGATGACTGGTTGGCGTGGCGAAAATCAGGAATAACGGCAACAGACGCAATCATTCTTGTTGGCCGATCACCCTACAAAACCATTTGGCGATTATGGGCCGAAAAAACAGGATACGCCCGCGAGGTTGACCTGAGCTTGAATCCCTTGGTTCGCAATGGTGTTATAAACGAAGACAAAGCCCGACAAGTGGTGGAAGAAAAGCATAATGATTTGCTCCTTCCCGCGTGTGTTGAGTCTTTAAAATACCCTTTGATGAGAGCGTCACTTGATGGTTTGAACAGTGCAAACGAGCCAGTTGAGCTCAAATGCCCCAGTGAAACCGTTTGGAACGAAGTCGTCGCTAAAGGGATAAACAGTGACGCTTACCAGCTTTATTATGTTCAGGTTCAGCATCAAATGTTGGTAACCGGGTCAAAAACGGGTTGGTTGGTTTTTTGGCGTGATGGAGTAATCCAAGAGTTTTTGATTCAACGCGATGATTCGTTAATGCAAGAGATCATCACGTTGGGCGATAAATTTTGGCAACAAGTTCAAGATCGCAAAGAGCCTGAAAAAGACCCGCAACGTGATCTGTTTATCCCACAAGGTAAGCAGGTTAACGCGTGGATCAGTGTTGCTGAAGAGTATCGGTTCTATGATTCCGAAGCTCAGGAGCTCAAAAAACGCCTCGCAGAAATTCAGGCGATCCAAAAGCCGCTGTTAGATGAAATGAAGAGTTTGATGGGAGAGTATTTTCAAGCCGATTATGCTGGTGTGATGGTCACTCGTTACAAAGTGTCCGGTCGCGTCAATTATAAAAAGCTGTTGGAAGATAACCCATTGGTCATCTCAGATGACGACGTTGAAAAATACCGTAGTCAGGGGGATGAGCGTTGCCGGGTAACGGTAACGGATTCAGTCAAGCCTCGGTATATTGAAGATGAAGAGGTGCTTGCACCGCTTCAAGATTTACCAGAAGAAGTCGATTCTTCGTATTTTTAAAGATCGACGGTTTGAGGGCACCACGCCCTCTTTCCAATGCCGGTCCAATCGAGCCTGTATCGGAAAGACGGTTTTACTCTCGTAGAGAGTGAAATGAGGTAACTGGCCTCTATAAAAAAACAGCATATAAATTGAACGTAGTTGAAAGTAATCAAAACCCCTTGGGGCTCACCAACGCCCTTCGGGGAAGGTGCGCCTCATTTTCCATACTGGAGCGCATCATGAAAAACGCAGTCAAACATATAGACAACCTGTGTGTAGTCCATACAGATTTTGATATTTGGAGCGGTCAAACGCGACTCGTCGCGGAAGACTTCAAGTTGGGTGAGGGCGGTGAAATTCCACCGGGCACTTTTGCTCAACTCGGTTCCAAAAAAATCTGTGATCCTCAGAAGTTAAAAATCTTCACGAGACTCAAAACCCGAGCTCGTCGAATGTTAGAACGGTACGGCATGCCATTCATGAATGGCTTCGCGGTTCCTTCCTCAAAAGCCGACGAAATCTGTGGCGAGCTTGATGCGCTAAGCGTTGAGTTTGGTCAGGTTAAATCTGAATTTTTAGCAAGCTATGACGCAACGGTATCTGAATGGATTGCTGACAACCCGGAATACGGGCCTGCTATCCGCCAAGGTGTCTTGCCACGGGCAGTTGTCGCCACACGGATTGGGTTTGAGTACCAGGTATTCATGATCCAGCCGATCAACGATAACGACGCTACAACGGATCGATTGGATCGTAAGATCGCCACCATCGGTCGTGATCTTTTGGATGAAATTACCGAAGAAGCTTCAAAATTCTTTAGTAACAATCTGTCCGGTCGTATCACAACGAATGTAAGCACTAAGCTAACGCTTAAGAAGATACGGGATAAAGTCGATGGGCTTTCATTCCTTAATTCATCGTTCACGTCGCTTGTAGATTTGTTGGATGAAACACTGAAAGGCTATGAAATTCACTCTCAAGGGCGAGTTGTTCAGGCACCTTTCTTTTATCAAGTCGTCGCAACCGCTCTGATCTTAGGTGATCGGAGGCGCATCGAAGACTACGCTGATGGCGTTGTTACGCTGTCTGAATATACGGATAGGGTCACACCTGAAACGGCAAAATCTCTTGCTACTTCTGGTGCTGTATCTGAAAGCCTAGCTGCGCCTGCACAACAGCCAGCTTATGAACCACCCTCACCACAGGAGCGTCTTGAGCTTACTGGTAAAGCGGTTCCTGCAACGGTTGATGACAATGATGCGAGCCCGGATGTTTCCGGGAGCAGTTCTGAGGAAGAAACCCCTCATGAACAGTTAACTCAGGAAGATCCGTTTGCCGATTTAGATCAATATTTTCAGCAGTTTTTCGGAAAGGAAGCGTTAGCGACTGATCCTGAGGAAGCGGTTTCTGAGTCTGTGTCGTCAGAACATTCTCCGATAACAGAACAGACTGAAAGTAACGTTGTTTCAGACTATAAAACTGTAATCGACCCCGAATACGCCCATGAATCAGCGAATGCTGACGCTGTGGATGTAGAACCGGTCGCTATGCCCGAATTTGAAGATGACGATGATTCGTTCTTCTAATTAAGGCAAACCAAACCCCGGAGGGTGAGTCACCCTTCTGGGTGGCATCGCTTCGTGACAACCGGAAGGGCATGCCAGTCATTTCAGATGGCGTGTCTTCCGTTACTTTATGATGGAGATATGACATGTCAAAACGTACTACGATTTACAACGCTCTTCCCATCGTTGCAGCTGCATACGGTGAGAAATTCGGAGTAAAAGTTTCTATTGGTGGCGATACAGCTTATACCGATGGAAAAACTATCGTTGTTCCAAACATTCCTGAGAGCTATCCGCATAAGGACGCGCTTTGGGGTTACTTGGCGCACGAAGCTGCCCATGTGCGGTTCACTGATTTTTCAGTGCCTCGCCGACCGGGTATTCACGCCGATCTGTCGAACATCTTCGAGGATTGCCGTATCGAAAAAGGCATGATTAATGCCTATCCGGGTACGTCGCAGACTCTTCATGAAGTTGCACGATATATGGCTCAAGCAGGTCATTATCAACACGCAACGTCTGAGGACCACCCTGCGTCAATATTGGAGTCATTCTGTTTGTACTGGCTTCAATCCCAAGCTGTTGGACAGTCGGTTCTTCAGCCTTATCTCGACTCTGCAAAACGCGTGTTTGAATCAACGTTCCCTCGCGGTGTCGTTGTACGTTTAAATGCGCTGCTTCGCAAAGTGGTGGATTCCCAATCGACCGCTGAAGTTATCGAACTGACTGAGTTAGTCATGAAGATGCTTGAGGAAGAGAAAGAAGAAGAGGAGAAAAAGCAGCCGCCTAACAAACCTGATGACGCATCATCAAATGATCAAAGCCAAAGTGCCGGTGATGGTTCAGGTGGGGATGACTCTGGCCAGCAGCAAGACCAAGACGATTCTTCTCAATCAGGTTCCGGCAGCGATGATTCTTCTGGAAATCAATCTACCGGACAGCTCGATCAGAATGGATCAAATGGTGGTTCAGGCCAATCGAGTCAAACGGGTGGTGAAGCCACTGATCAAAACTCAGCCTCTACGTCAGCCCAAAAATCGGACGATAGTTCCGCTTCAAAGTTGATTGAGCAGGTGCTAACGGCCAAGGGCGATCAGCTTCTTGGGGATGCTCACGCGTCACTTAAGCAAGAGTTGCTTTCCGTTGCTCGGAACGAAGGCGATGCCAGTTACCAAACGGTGCGCACGGCGTTACCTTCACACAATCATCCTCACGGTCGATCATTGGTCGATGAGGTTAAATCCACGACTTCAAAAATCCGGAGTCAATTACACGGTCTGGTTCAAGCCAGTCAACGTTCAGGTGCTCATAGAACCCGTAGTGGAAAGCGTTTAGATACGAATAATATTCATCGCGTGGTTAGCGGTGATATGCGTATTTTTCGCTCACCCACAGAACGGCAACGCCCGAATACGGCTGTGCATATTCTCGTGGATATGAGCTCATCAATGAACAACAGAGTAGGGCCGGGTCAAGGTGACAAAAAGCTGTCTGATGTCGCATCGGAGTCTGCTTTGGCTCTTGCTTTGGCACTTCAACCGATACCGGGTGTAAATCCTGCGGTAACGTATTTTATGGGTGGGCAAATTCCTGTAAGAAGCGTTGTGAAGCACGGCGAAAACGTCATGCAACAAGCGGGACGCTTTATCTACACTCCAACCAGTTCTACGCCGATGGCGGAAGCTATTTGGTACGCAGCGTATGAATTAACTAAAACGCGTGAAGCTAAAAAAGTCATGGTTGTATTAACCGACGGAGAGCCAAACAGTCATGCACCTTGCAAAGCTGTCATCGATCTCTGCGAGCAAAGCGATATTGAAATGTACGGGATCGGTATAAAAACCGCATCCGTTGATTCTTTGTTCAAAAGGAACATTGTTATCAACGACGTTTCCGACCTCCAACGAACCCTGTTCAAGCTGGTTGGTCAATCGCTCATTAACCCCGCTGCTTAACCGCAGTCATAAAGGCACAAGGCGACCTCTCCTCACGGAAGGGGTCGCCTCCTACCCCAAAAAGGAAAAAACATGATTAATCCAAAACCAACCGTCGGATCATTAAACATTTTGGAGCAAGTGCTTCAGATGCTAGATACCAATTTGCTCGTCGTCACAGCAGATCATACCGAAGGTATGTTCAGTGGTAATCAAGACTGCTTCGACCACGATTTAATTTGGCTGGCTAATCATGCCAATAGTCATCAGGCATTTGGTTTTCGCAAAGAAAATATCAAGAATGCATTGGTTGTCGGCGCATCTCTGTTTGTTCAAGACAAAGAAGGGGATGAATTCCAGATTGGCTTCGTTCCCGATAACTTGATCAACTTGGAGAAGTTAAAGAAACGGGTTCCCGTTTCTACAGATATCGAACGATAGTAACTCAAACCCTGCGGCGCATTAAGAGCCGCAGGACTTTACCGGCAGCCAGCACCATGAACGCTGCCCCGTTCAGCAGGTTGAAGTGTGTAAAATGCCCAAAAAGGACAGAATAGGCTTGGCGAGCTAAACTGCAATAAAGTAATGTTCAGCCATACTGTTTTCCTAGACGCTTTCTCCATAGCACTTGCTATAGAGTCTCTTGGAAAGCACGGTTTTACTCTCGATGAGAGTGAAATGAGGTAACTGGCCTCTCAAAACAAACAGCAACTTTAAAAACCCCCTTGGGGCGCATTCGCCCTTTGGGGTGAGCGCGTCCCGTTTAAATTTCGGAGATGTGCTATGAAAAATCAAAATGATCATTCTGCTCGACTCAAAGCCACTATGGAAAGTGTAGCGGCTTCTGTGAAGCTTCCAGAGTTTTATAAAAACGATCTTGAATTGGATTTTGAGACACTGGAAAAATTCAGTGGGGCAAAGCTCGTGTGGTTACTCCGATCGTGCGGAACCGTCTTGGTTCCTTCTCGGTTAGGTGTCGATCCGTGCTATGTAACACACTGGCTTTGGGGTAACCACGGCCAAGAAATTGTTCCATTCATTGTTGATACAAAAACCGGTCTCATTGAGAAAACGACGTTTGAGAAGGCGGAAAGGCTCATTTGTGAGCCGCCGTGCAACCTCTCATCCATGATGTCTCAAGACCAACTTCATGACGAAGTAACCCGTGTTTTAGAGCGTGGGTGCCAACTGCGAATTTGGGGGCTTTTTGAATCTCCAAACTCGGTTTCTGCAATTGGAAATTGGGGAGCGTGGCAGTCCTATTTCAACACCACCGGCAACCGTCCGATGGCTGATTTTATGGGCAAAGCCATTCGCTTGATGCGCACCAAGAACAGCTCAAAAGTATCTCAGGGGGCTTGGTCATGATGGAGCAATTCAGACAAAAAGCGTTGGGTGTAGCCGCAGCCAATGTTCTCGAATTTTCTCCGCAATACTTGGGAAAATGGTACGAAGGCTATGTAGCCCTACTGGACTGCCTACGTTCAAAAAAAGAACCAGAACACTGTTCTTTTCGAGAAGGGATGGATTTCTGGAGCTGGGAAGAGGCTGTTCGCACAATCGAAACAGATGCCAAAATAACTTTGGAAGCTGCTGCTAAAGACCTTGAATCGTTCAAGGTTGATCTGCTAACAGAAACCTTGAGTGATTCAGCGACGTATGGATTGGTGCAAAGTGCCAATCTTCACTGTCTTTCCAAGGAAGCAAAAACGATGGTTTTAATCAAAGCTCTTCGAGCTGCGCTTGACCACGTTAATAAGCTCGGAACGTACAGTCGGCACTACAGGTTTTCGTCCTATTCCGGTCGATCCATGTACGGTCGTCAATGCGTTAGCGTCGCGGTTCCTAGCGGAGCTTGCATGTCAGATATTATTCTGTTCATGGGCGATCTCTGGCAAGAACTTGGCGAGTATCAGCGAGATAGCATGGGCTTGGATGTCGTGTATTACTGGCCATCTATTCCCTGCGATGAAAAAGACGAAGACGAATAACGCCTTCGTTTGAATGTTGCTTACTACCCTTGCGGGGTCTTTCCCGTTTGGGGAAGCTCCGCGTTAATCTCTCGGAGTAAATCATGAAAAAGCTATTTTTTAGCCTTACCTTTTCTGGTGAAGTTTTGTCCTCTGGCAATGACTCCCACGGAACAGATATTGCGTTGACTGCCGCAGACTTGAAATCAAACCTTGACCGTTTGGTTGAAATCGCTCTGGCAGAATCGCTAATAACAGGCAACACAGCCGCCACACTGGAAAGCCAGAAAGTAACGGTTGAAGTTGCTGGATCGCAGCTAAATGTTTGCTCGAAAGACGTTGTTCTGGACTATGGCATTTCTATCTCTGCGAACGGTGGAGGTGGAAGCATATCCTCTCGATTGCAAGAACAGTTTGTTCTCGATGGTGAGGAGGGCAACGTATACGCCAAGGGTGCCTCTGATGCTTTGGAGTCATTTCTTCTGGCAATGGCCTCAGAAGGGGTGGCTCTGGCAGAAGTCGCTATGAAGAACGCCCTGAAAACGGCTGTTGAGGCCATCGGAAACAACGCAGAAAATGCAAGTAATAATGTGAAAGAGCCACCGTATCGTGATGTAGCAGCTATGTTTGTACCTGTTAATCGTGAAACGTTTGAGACCATAAAGAAGCAGTTTGATGCGTTCACTAGATGCGATGTCACTGATGAAATCATGGTCGATCTTTCCCCTTATGATAAGAGTGAACTCATCGAAATGGGTTTTTTCAACCTCCCAAGTGTGGATAGTGATTATCTATACCGAGAAGCGAACTACGTCCTTTTCTATGTGGATGCCTAATCGCACATTCTGAATAACCATTAATTAACCCTACGGGTCAGTTGTTCCCGTCAGGGATCGGCTGACTCTCTTTTTTGGAGAGAGTTATGTTTAAAACATCTGTGTGTTCGTACCCCGCAAGAGGGAGTTGGGGCAACAACAAATACCGGGGTAATTGTTCCGGCTATGTTGTGAAAGACTTTATTGAGTCTTACATGCGAAACCCAAAAGGTCTCGTTGCAGACCCCAGCGTTGGTGGGGGATCGAGCGAAGATGTAGCAAAAGAAATGGGCGTTCGTTTCAAAGGTACAGACCTTAGCCAAGGTTTTAATCTTTTGACGGATGATTTCAGAACCTTTCTTGATGAAGATGCTCATTTGGTTTGGTGGCATCCACCCTATTGGGACATGATCCGGTATTCTGGCAATCAGTGGGGTCAACCGAACAAATGGGACATGAGCCGAATGGAGCTCAACCAATTTGTTGAAGCGCTAGAACTATCTGTTATGAACATTCATGACGCTTGTGAAAGAGGTGGCCATTACGGGATTCTCATGGGAAACCTTCGTCGAGCAGGTAATTACTACAATCTATCAAGCCTTGTCGAGCGCATTGCTCCGGGCAAATTGGTTGATGAAATTATCAAAATTCAGCACAACTGCGTGAGTGATCACCGGGACTACTCTGGGCGGCTCATTCGCATCGCACATGAAAAGCTTCTTGTGTTTCGTCGTGATGAAGGCGCATCTCTCATCTTTTTGATGGAAGCCCAACGTCGCGCAGCCAACATGGTGGCAATAACATGGAAAGCCGCCGTCAGGCGCGTGTTGCACGGTAAAACGTTAAATCTTGACGAAATTTACAATCAAATGAAGCCTTTCGCTTCGCAACGTAAGAACAATCATTGGCAGGCCAAGGTTCGCCAAGTGCTTCAAGATGATCGTTTTTTCAATCGCGTAGAGACTGGCATTTACACGCTCGCGTTATAAGTGTCACAAAAATGGAAGCGCCCCCTTTGGGTTGGTGCTTCCATCCATCGTACCGGAGTACACTATGTCTGATTGTACTGATCGGCCAGATACCTTCGTTCCTGCCTGTGGCGGAACCGAGAATGTGTTTGTTATTGACGGGCGCTCTTGGCTTTATGCGTACCACCCGTATAGTGGCCGACACTGTTATCTGGATGTCGATAACAAAAAACCAATATGGAACAGAAGTTTTCATCCCACATTTCATCCTGATTTTGAATACGATGCCGATCCTGCTGATGCAATCGCGTATCCAAGCCGAGTAAGGAGTGATGAGATTGAAGATTTCTACTGGTAGGGCAATACGCCCTTGTCAAACTTGGAGTGACTATGAAGCCTCAATTGAAACAACCGTACATTTCATTCGCTGGCAGCAATCATGAACCAGTTGAAGAAGTGGAACGCATGCTCGAATCTGTTCTAACCGATGCGGAGTCTGAGCAAAATCCAGAAATAAAGCTGGACTTAAACTCACTCACCCAGTGGCTTCAGAGCTGCATTCGGCGCAATAAAGTCGATTAAGTTTGAAATGATAAACCACAACCCCTTGGGGGCTCACAGCCCTTATGGGGTCAGTGCGCCTCCTTTTGTGATCTAAGGAGTCGCTGATGGGAGTCGCACGTTTCAAATCACCGCCCAATCCAGTTCAATGGTTCCAACTCGAACTGGATTTTGTGGAGGTTCAATCAAAAACACAAACAGCTGAAATAATCCCCTTTGAGCCTCGCACCGAATGGAGCGATCAGGCCATAACAGACCTTCGTGAAGGTTTGCTTTGGGATAATTTTAGATTGTTGCTCGATGGCAGAGCAGGGCAGATCGCTAAGTGTGACGTTATGGATTGGTTGATGTCGTCTGATATCACGCCTTTTTCATTTGTCACATGCTGTTGGAATTTGGGGTACAGCCCCGTTTCTCTCAGAGAGAAAGCCCTTGATCTAATCCGTCGCAACTCATGAATCAAGCGAATACGCTGGAAGGAGCCTCAGGCTCTTCTCTGGCGCTTTCCTCGTTATCCGATAAACAATACCTGGGTAACTAGGAAAGCGTCTGGGACGCTTTGTGTGGTAACTGACCACCTAAAATAAACAGCACTTAAATGATGATCCCTCGGTTAATGCCTTGGGCCTTTCCTAAAGAAACTGTTGATCCATTCCGGGTCTACATCAAAAAGGTGAACTCTATGTCTTACTCATTAGTTGGCATTGATATTGAAACTGGTGGCTTGGATGGTTACGTCAAAGTCGATAGCAACAGGGTACATGGCGCAGCTTATTACCCTATTCTGGAAATTGGTGTTTTGGTGGCAACACCTCAGCTCGAATTGAAAGATAAATTCTCAGTGGGCATCAAGCCCTCTGCTGAAGATGTCGAAAAAATGCACCCTTGGGCGCAGGATCAGCACCGGAAGTCGGGGCTACTCGATGCTTTAGAAAAGGGGGGCACTGAGCATGATTTTATCGCCGTCGATTTGAAGGAAGCGACATCGTACATTGTCGCCCGTTTGGAAAAAGCAGGTGCTCATCAGTACAACCATAAAGAGCGCACTGGCTCCATTGTTTTTGGGAATACCGTTGGGTTCGATATGAGCTTCATTGACGCTCAAATGCCGGAGCTGGCCGACTACTTCCATTATCGGAAAATCGACATCAGTGTAATCGACATGCTCCAACGTACTGCTTGGAAGGATGCAGGTTTTCATGCCCCTGAAAAACAGTATGGCCATACCGCGCTGGCGGATATTGAAGAAAGTTTTGTTGAGCTATCTAGCTACACAAAAACGATCAAACGGTTGGTTAAAAATGCGTCTTTGATGAGCACAAAATTTTAATCAACGAAATTGTGAAATAACAACCAACAGCTCTGTTGCGTTGCCTCCTGTAAACCTCAGTGAAACCACAATGAACGGCACCCCGAAAAGGTTGTGTCGTTTTTCTATAAAAGGGAAAAATATGACTACTCAAATGATGACTAACGACATTCTCGAATCCGTTAGCCTAAGCGATCTTGAACTACCGATTCCTGCATCACCCATGATGGAGTATCAAGAAACGGTTAAGAAAATGAATGGAAATACCTTAACCGTCGGGTATCTCGCTGACGATATGGACTGCATGAACCCACTTGAAGACTCCTGTGGTCTCGGTGCAATTTACAGTAGCCACCGTCATTTATCATCTCATCAAGAGATGCAAGAAGCATTGGGCTTAGATGACGGCTGGAGTCCTGATCATGGCTTGATCGATGACCATCCAGAGTCACTTCGAGCAGCTTGGATTGAAGCTGCAAAGAAGCACATTGAGTTTCAAGTATGGGCTGATGAAACAGCTGGCCCAACCGCTCGTCTTAATGATGCTTACTACAAATATCGAGCCACGAAGTTGTGGCGAGAAACGGATGGTGAGTCTATTTACAATGAACATTGTATTGACGACTTTGACTTTACCGATGATGTTCGTGATGAGCTTTGGGCTGAGCTTCGCAGCGCCGGTAAAATCGGAAATCCCAACGCTGTCATTCTGGACTGTTACGACCACGGTGGTCAGGTCTGGTCTTTGGCAGGGCACGGCATGCAATGTCGATGGGATACGTCATCAGGTGCCGGTGTTTGGGTGCCTGATGACGTCGCTGAAGAAGAAATCAAAAGCCGTGCGCTCATCTATGCTTTTGGGCTGATACAAGACAACGGCAGTTGGACGCGTTCAAGCGGAAAAAAACAGTTTTATGCTGTTCTTAACGATCTGTACGGTGGTGAAAAGTCCCCTCATTTCAAACAGTGGCATGAAGCTTATGAGTGGTTGAAATTGAAAACATCAAAGCTAAAGCTTCCCCGTCGTAAATCCGACAAGGAAGCGCTTCTGGCTATCGGTCGTCGTAGAGCGGCTGGCGAGATCGCAGAAGGTGTTTTAGAGACTTACAACGATTGGCTTCGAGGTGCCACGTTCGGAATTGTCATGGCCACGTTTAACAACGTCGGCACAAAGGATGATCCGGACTGGCAGTTTGTCGAGTCAGATGATTGTTGGGGCTTTATTGGAGATGAATGGGCCGTAGATTACTTGAAAAGTGAGATGGGATTAACAAACCAGCAAGCGGCTTAAACCAACCCTATCGGGGGTATCCCGGTAGGGGCACCTCCGTCTATTTTTCGGAGGATGTATGAATCAACAAAACAATTTGCTAGTGGCACAGCGCTACCCGCGCCTGCTTGCTGCACTGACTCGCCAATGCCTTTTGACGTACTTTGAGGCATTAAGCGTTCTGAAACGACAAGAGCCTGAGGCTGTCCGTCATCTTGGTGGATGGCAAAAGTCGGTACAGGCGGCTTGGCATTCTCGTCACCGTTAAATAAAAACCCCGTGAAATTTTACTTTCGCGGGGTTACTCCCTTTTTGGGCAAGAACAGCGGTGACATCATTCGTGATTAATTTACTATAACTTCAGCTGGTTTTCCGGGTCGTTTTCTAATGAATGCTCCGGAAAGACAGTTTTGCTCTCCTAGGGAGTGAAATGAGGTAACTGGCCTCTCAAAACAAACAGCAACTTTAAAAAACCCCTTGGGGCGCATTCGCCCTTTGGGGTGAGTGCGTCCTTATCACATTAAGGAATTGCACTATGTCAGTAAATATCAAAACCCTGATGCTCGAAGTGGTCAAATCAACCCTTGAGGTTGCCAAGCGCCAATCCGAGAAGCAGCGGCCTATCGATAACATTTGTCCCGAATCTATTTGCAACCGATTCTTCACCGAAAAAGAAGAGTCGATGTCGTTGGACAACAACACTTACATCTATTGGCTGACCGCTTTCATTGAAAGTGACGTTGGGTTAGATGAAGCTGTTGAGCTCGATCAAATCGTTAAATGGATTAAAGATGGATTTTCATCCTTTTCCGATGCTGAAAGTGACGGGTCGGGTCAGTTTTCTTTTGAGATATTCTCGAAAGAATGAAACCACTCTGCCGCGATTAATTAATAGTCTTCATTAAAATAAAGGTAAATCCCATGGCCTACGCCAAATCATTGCCCGAAGAAAAATTTGATAAAATTTACGATGAACTATACAAGCGTACTGAGGCTGCAACTAGAGCTCAATACGAGGCAAAGCTTGCTAAAGCGAAAACTCGAAGACAGAGAGAAGCATGTGCTGGTGTTTATACTAGCGATTGGTCAGAGCTTTTTAATGGCTGGTGCCATAACAAAGTGAGCAATCTTCATGTTTATGACTGCTTAAGATGCGGTTATGTATTGGATGCTAATTAGACTTAATTTTGAGGCGACGTTGAGAAGCCACTAATTCGCATTAAATGAACTAAGATTCAACCGTTTTAATAATTAAACCCTGTTGGGCCACCTAACCCTCCGGGGTTTAAGTGGCCTTCTTTTTGAGAGGCTAATGTATGCTAAATTACTCCCATGAGAAATTGATGGTTGAAGCTCCCGTGAGCTTTGTAAGTATTTCTCTTTTTGATTTTGAAAGAAAGATTTATGAAGTAGCAACGTTCTGTTCCGGGTCTCATATGTATGAGGGTCTAGGGAATATAAGAATACACACTACATTCGTAAAAATTATTAACGGAATTGCTTATGAAACATGTAAAAGCTTCATGTTTGATAGCAATTTTGACGACGTTTCTTTTACACCTGTTGTCTGTCTTCCAACGATAGAGACAGTTCAAGAAATCGAAGATTTTTTTAAAATCAAAGCTGAAGATGTCATCGTTAGCCTTGATCAAAAATCACTTTTCAAAAAGAAATATGAAAAAGGATTCGTTTGGAACCCTCTACTTGAGGATTTCATACATCTTCATGAAGCGCTCGATACCGACGCTTCATACGCAAAGCTGATGCATGGTAACGATTGGAATTGTCCCAGTCTTTATAATCCGTCTGAAACAATAAAGCGCTAACCTAAAACCCAGCTGGGGAGTTTTTCCCAGCCGGGGAAGCTCCCCTAGAAAGGAGTATTTTATGTCAAATGAATTAAACCCTAAGCGCTTTTTTGAATTCTCGAAACGGTAGCGTTGGGCTGTAGATACTGAAATGCGTCAGGAAAAATGGCGCGTTTACCCGCCCAAGCCCCACTGGGAAATAACCGTTATTGCGAACAACTTTGTTCATGAGGTTGACTGCAACTCAGGGAAATATAGACGCGTCTATAAAACAGGTGAAATTGAATATCTGAAAAGGCATTACTAAAACTACAACCCAACGGGGCATCTGTCCCTTTGGGGTAGTTGCCCCTCCATTTCAATGGAGACTGCCATGATCGTAAACGAAGTTGTTCGCTTGCCTTTTGTAGACAGCGGGCTGCACAACAGCATAGTTCGTCTGAACAATCGAAATATGGATTCAACCCGTAGTGATCAAGCGCGTTTTTTTCGTCGAGAGGCCTTAGTCATCATCAATAAAACGGATGGCTCTAAAATTCTCAGATATGCCATGGGAAGTGCAGGCATAGGCATACGGAAAAACTCTATCGCTATTGATTACGACGGCGTTGATTCTTTGAATGTTACCTTTAAAGAACCCGTTGATTTGGAAATCCGTAGAGCCCGCCGACTTGAAATTCTGCAATGGTTCTTACGGCACCCTGATCAAAGCGTGCAACTGTCCATCAAGCTTGGTTTGGCTGGTGCTGTGTTAGGTGTCATGGGATTCCTGACCGGCGTTATCCCGCTATTTTTTGGATAAGGTTCTTGGGGAGTATGTCCTTCGGGGCGTACCTCCCTCTCTTTAGGAGAAACGACATGACAACCTCTTACAAACCAACGAATCCCTACAGCTTAGATGGGACACTAGAGCAACTGCGTCACTATCTTGCTGCTGTGAATCGAACTGACGCGTTGGAATTGCTTGAAACGGCGATAACCAAGGCTGAAGAAGACGAAATCTACGCTCAAAGAATGGAATCAGCTCTGCTTTGTGGCTCTACAGTTGAATGTCGAAGCCTGTTTTCAGACTTTGGCGATTATTGGGCGAAAACGAGGAATGTATTTCCTTACTATCCGCACCATGACAACGTGAACCTGATTGATTCCGCTATGCACCATATCAAACGTGGGTGTGTTGAGGAGGCCATCGAGTTCTACAACGGTATGCACAACCAGCGTTGAAAAGTAATTTTGAAGCAAAACCCCAGTGGTGCAGTTTTATCTGCCTCTCTGGGGGTTTTTCTTCAAGGTGGTTTGCCATTATCCAGAACTTTCTCATGAGAAAGTTTTTTCCGCCCTAAAAAGGCAATGACAGAGTTGTTTCGATTAATTCACGGGACTATCATTTGGTTATTGTCAGTGTTGCTGACATGCCGTGGTAGCTGGCCCTAAACAGCATTCTATAAAACCCAACCGGGGCACCTTGATCCCGCTTGGGAGCTTGTGTGCCTCATCATCAGTTTTGGAGGTACACCATGAATAACCCTTCCTACGGATTTTTGGCGCTGGCAATGCGTCAAAGTCTCATTAAGCGCTGGTCAATCATGCACTCACTCCGTCCGGAGTCGGTACTTGAGCACAGTGCAATCGTATCGCTTCTCGCCATGTTGACAGGTCACATTGCTCAGCAATTAGGCAAAGAAGTGAGCATTGAAAAAATGATATCTCATGCGCTGGTGCATGATTTAGAGGAAATTTTGAGAGGTGATGTAATCACGCCAGTCAAAAAAGCTACTCCCGCTATCGAGAGTGAGTTTAAAAAACTGGCGCATTCAGCAGAGGAGCAATTGCTAAAAACCCTTCCAGATTCGCTCAAAGGCATCGTTGAAGAGTCGTTCAATCCCGGTGGATATGAACAACGACTCGTCAAAGCTTGCGATGTCTACGCGGCCTACATCAAGTGCAAACTTGAGGTGTCAGCAGGTAATAGCGTTGAGTTTGGGGATGCCCTGCGAAAAACAGAAGAAACTCTGCAAAAAGTTAAATACGAACATCCAGAAATCGTCGTTCTTGATACGTGGTTTGGCGATGGCTTTGGCCAGTCTGTCGATCAGTTATTGTCGGGAGGCTCCGATGTGTAATTCTAAATATCCATTCAAAATTAAGACTTTCGGCAAGGATCGTCACCTCAGTTCAATCGATGAACTGAAAAATACGTTGTCGTCGGAGTTTGCAGGTCGGCATGTCAGTATTGTTTTCCGATTACAAAGCGGCGTCACACGAGTTGTCTATGTATCGGTAGAACAAACTGGCGAGGTGCGTGAATCCTATGGTGATGAGCGCCCAGTTGATTTTAATGACATTGCTGAACAGTGTTTCTAGTTAGCAATTAATTTTGTAAAGCAGTAATCAACAAACCCTAACGGGGAGGTTTCTCCCCATAGAGGAAGTTTCCTCTCCTCATTGTGTATGGAGAGAAATATGGGATTTTTCAGCTGGAAAACCTCTGAAGATAAAGTAAGCATTCCAAACGTACACTCAGGTCGCCCGATATCTACCGTTTATCTTGTTCAGCCGAATGGTAGGCCACCAATTTCAGAATCCGCTTATGGTGGTCACGGGTATTTCGGCGGCATAAATGCTTACGAATGGATTGTAGAAAACAATCAAGACATGTTTAGCGTTGAACTTAGTCAACTCAGTGACGAAGAAAAGTACATGCTAGGCGTGAATATGCTTCACGGCCATGTATGCCGGGACACTCAAACGGGTGAAATTTGGCATATCTTTTTCGATGCTAGAAATGTGGTGCCGGGAAACTATGCATCTAAAACATGGGCTGATAATGTTCCCGGTTATGGTGAAAATGCAAACGACTTACTCGCCAGCGGGCGTTTTGAAAAAGTAGAAATTTGCGATGTTATTAATCTCAAATATCCACTGAAATTCAGCTTCAATCCGAAAGCTGTCTATGAGGAAATTCCTAGTTCCGAGTGTTGCCCGGATCAAGGGTATTTTTACGACAACTGATGTTCACTTTCCGGTGACATCTTAAGAACCCCACGGGGAGCGTAAACCCGTGAGGGCTTGCGTTCCTCTGATTTTTTTGAGGAATGAATCATGTCTATATTTCAAGAAGCTCTAGCTCGTTCTGACGGCAAAACGTTGATTTTAACCAACGGTAGCAAGTGGGGTGGTGAAGCGCCTAGTGCTGTTCAAGCTCTGATCGATGTTCTAGCTAAAGAAGTTTTAGATCCCTGTTTTGAAGAGTTTCACTGCTATCGTCCCGTTGTTTTTTCCCCGATCAAGGGGCAGGGCAGCAATGACAGCATTACTCGGCCTTGGCGTGGCGCTGCTGCGTTTTCAGGCAATTTCATAACGGTTTCGCATTCGTTCTACATCATCACAAAAGATGAAGATGTGGTTAAAGCGTTAACGGAAGCTATCGAAAAGAACATGGCAACGGATGAATATCAGAAACTTGCTTATGATTCTTTCACAGGTTGGTACTATGCGAAAACCTGCGAAGGTGATCGACTATTACCGCCCAAGGTAGCAGAAGATGTTCGTAGGGGTGCCAGTGCTATTACAGAGCTGCGCTATCCCCGCAATTATGCCGTTATGAAAACGGCTGTGTTGGGTGGCCCGCGATTTGCTGACCCTATCAGCCAAGCGTCATGACGACTTGATGTAACCCTCAGGGGGCTTTGTCCCTTTAGGGCCGAAGTCCCTCCAAATAGTTTGGAGACCTTTATGAGCCTTATTGAAGACTACTTTAAAGAACGACTGGTGTCTTTGGGCTACCCTAAGACCCTGGAAATTCATTTCAGCCTTAATTCCTGTCAAGGTGATGGCGTGGCTTTTTATGGCTACATTAGTCAAATAACATTGAACAATTTAATGAATCGATTGCTTGACCCAAACCGCAAAGGAATAAGTTCAGTAGATCGAGTTAAATGTTTAATGATGCATCCATGCATCATCCCAATGATGAACTTTTTTTCTGAGTTCGCCATGCGTGACATGGGTATACAAAAAAATAGTTATGCAAATCATTATTCGCACTTCAATACTATGACTCTATCTGATGCATCTTTTGAAATTCTTGATGTATCTTTAGATGAAAAATTTGAGTCATGGTCATTGGAGCATGAAGTAACAAAAGAAGACCTGCCTGAATGGAGTAAAATTTGGTCTTATTTTGTCCAAATGCTTAAGGCAGACATAGTTAAAACATCCAAAATTCTCGAATCCGATGGCTATGCTTTTCTAAGTGCTTTATCGTCAGAAACAGTCGTCACACGGGAATTTTTCACAAAAAACTTCGTCGTTAGGTTGTCAGAATTAGAGTACGACGGTGAGGATTTCGGTGAAATGGACTGTGAAGACATGTCTTTCGTTAAAAATATGATTGATGGAAAAATGCGGTTCATTGCTTTAGGTGCAGAGGTCTTAGATCGTGAAACAAAGACGGTCTTAGGTAAATACTCTTACTACGGAATCCCGTATGATCAAGGCGATAGGACTTATGGGGGGTTTGCTGCTGAGGTGGTTTCTAACGCTATTTCGGATACGCGAGCGCTCGTAAATCG